>ERZ724514.7-NODE-7-length-83285-cov-17.969590_pt1 | contig 83285 bp, 65 predicted proteins | sample MGYA00376047_ERZ724514 | MGnify/ENA primary metagenome ERZ724514 (study PRJEB28724, sample SAMN07190883) | activated sludge metagenome | isolation source: activated sludge of sewage treatment plant in Hong Hong | place: Hong Kong | collected 2016-03-17 ...
TGAGCGACACCTTCATGTTGGTGAAGCCTTCGTCTTCGAGCGCATGCACGGCGTTTAAGGCCGATTCGGACAGGGCTTCGGGGGAAGGCCAGCCATACTTATCGAGCAGCGGCCGTTCGAGCGAGCCGCCGTTCACCCCCACGCGCAGGGGGATGCCCCGCTCGTTGACGGCCTTGATCACTTCCTGCACTTTCCACCAAGCCCCGATGTTCCCGGGATTGATACGGACGCAATCGACGACTTCGGCCGCTTTGAGGGCGAGGCGATGATCGAAGTGAATGTCGGCGATCAGCGGCACCGTCATCGCCGCCTTGATCTTCGGCAGCGCAGCGGCCGCGGCTTCGTCCGGAACAGCGACACGAATGATCTCGCAGCCGGCGGTTTCCAACTGCTGAATCTGCTCCACCGTCGCCTTCACGTCTCGCGTATCGGTGGAACACATCGACTGGACCGAAATCGGCGCATCACCGCCGATCTTGACTGACCCTGCCTGAATTTGCCGTGTTTTTTTCCTGGTGATATGCATCAGCGTCTCAGCCTGTCGCGTTGACCTTCGATCTGTCTCGAGTACTCGACCCTAGCTGCCCTGTTCATCACCGTGCGGCAAGCTGCCGACGAGCGACGCCAAACGAGCGGCGTCGTCCGCCACCACACCGGCGCCGAAGAGCGTCTTGACGCTGTTATAAATACCATCGGCTGTCAGGCCGTACCGTTCGCGCAACAGATCTTGCGGTCCTTGCTCGATGTACCAATCCGGCAATCCCAGCACCTTGGTGCGCAACATGAGCCCGGCGTCGGACAGGGTTTCCAAGACGGCGGAACCGAATCCTCCCATCTTGCAGCCTTCTTCCACGGTCACCAGGCAACGGACGTTCTTCGCGGTCTTGAGGATGAGTTCGGTATCCAACGGCTTCGCGAAGCGAGCATTGACCACGGCGGCAGAAATGCCATCCTGCGCCAACCGTTCGGCCGCCTTCATAGCCGGCCAGACCGTCACGCCGATCGCCACGATCGCGACATCCGTCCCTTCCCGCAGCAACTCACCCTTGCCGATCGGCAAGGCGGTGGGCTCAGGATCCATCGGCACCCCAAGGCTGACGCCGCGAGCGTACCGCACGGAAGCGGGACCATCGAAACTCACACAGGTCTTGATCATATGCTGCAGTTCGTTCTCGTCCTTCGGCGCGGCCACGACCATGTTCGGCACATGCCGCAGGAACGCGAAATCGAAGGCACCGTGGTGCGTCGTCCCGTCCTCAGCGACGAGTCCGCCCCGATCGATACAGAAGGTCACAGGCAAGTTTTGCGTCGCCACATCATGCACGACCTGGTCATACGCCCGCTGCAGGAAAGTGGAATACAGGGCCACCACCGGCTTCATGCCCTGTGCCGCCATACCGGCAGCAAAGGTCACGGCATGCTGCTCGGCGATGCCGACGTCATAGATCCGATCCGGGAATTCTTTTTCAAACGCATTCAACCCGGTCCCCTCGCACATCGCGGCGGTGATCGCGACGACGCGCTTGTCTTGATGCGCGACCTTGATCAAGGCATCCACCGCCATGCTGGTGTAGCTGGGACGCACGGCTTTTTTCGCCGGCACGCCCGTTTCGCGCACAAAGGGCGGGCAAGCATGGAACCAGACGGGATTATCCATCGCGGCTTGGTACCCCAAGCCTTTTTTCGTGATGACGTGCAGCAGCACCGGGCCCTTCATCTTCAGAGCATTTTCCAGGGTCGGCAGCAGGTGCTCAAAGTTGTGGCCGTCGATCGGCCCGGCATATTGAAAGCCCAGCTCCTCGAACAGGAGACCGGGCAGGATCGCGCCTTTGGCCAACTCTTCGGCCCGGCGAGCGATTTTTTGCATTTCGGCACCGATGTGCGGAATCTTTCGCAACAGTTGTCCGGTTTCTTCACGCATCCGCGCGTAGAACTCACCGGTGAAGGTCCGGTTCAGGTAGGCGGAAATGGCGCCGACGTTGCGAGAGATGGACATCTGGTTGTCGTTCAGCACGACGAGGAAATCCTTGTTTGTGCCACCGGCATGGTGTAGGCCTTCCAGGGTCATACCCGCCGTCATCGCACCGTCGCCGACCACACAGACGACCTTATGCTTCTCACCCCGCTGCTCCCGTGCTTCCACCATGCCGAAGGCGGCGGAGACGCCGGTGCCGGCATGTCCGGCATTGAACGTGTCGTAGGCGCTTTCTTCGCGCTTGCAGAACCCGCTCAATCCGCCGTACTGGCGCAGGGTGTGGAACTGTTCCCGACGCCCGGTGAGCAGCTTGTGGGTATAGGCCTGATTGCTGGTATCCCAGACGATTTTGTCTTCCGGCGTATTCAGGAGATACTGCAAGGCCACCGTCAACTCCACGACACCGAGATTGGAGGCCAAGTGCCCCCCGACGTTCGAAACCACCGCGAGGATTTGCTCACGAATCTCCTGGCATAGTTCCGGAAACTGTTCAGGGGACAGGCGCTTCAAATCAGCGGGACTGTGGATATTTTTTAGCAGAGACATTGCACAATCTCCTTGTCAAAGCATGACAATTGGACGCAAGTATTCATATCGATGGAGAATAGTCGTGTTGAGAAGGTCCGGCGAAGCAGCGAAAGAAGTTGTGTACAAATCGCCTCATCCTCACATATGGCAGTACACATGTCAAGATTCCGCCGTGCTCCGTTCACACTTTTGGCTCACGATCAGGAACGCATCCGGTAGGTGAGGAGGGTCGACAGCGTGAAGTCGGCGGCGCTCCCGGTGATGAAGTCCAGGTTCTCGACCCCATAGAGCTGCCAGAGCAAGCTCGGCAGGACGCGATAGCTGATGCCGATGGCCGATTCGGTGACACCCTTGTCCAAGACCCGGGTTCCGGTGCCATGAAACGGTGGCGAGTAGTAGTCGAACTGCGCAGTGATGGAGAAATTGTCCGTCCAGAGATATTCCACAGCCACCAACCCGCTCATCACCGGCTGGAGGTCGAGTCCGGCGATCTGCCCCGTGGGAAACACCCCGTTCAAGTTGGCGTACAGTATCCACCCGGTGGCGAAGGTCTTATCCAAGGCCAGGCCGATGCCGGCATCCGGATGCCCACTGCCGAAGATTTGGTCGGTATCGCCGGTCGGGGCTTTGACGCCCACGCGAAACGACAGGGCCGGAAGCGTCGAGGTTTCTTTCAGCAGTTGATATTTTCCGTAGAACGAAATATCGCCCAGTCCTGTCGCACCCTTCGTGCCGTGAAACAGCGTGCGACCACCGTTGGCAATATTGAACGCATAGGCCGTTTCCCGCAGGGCCTTCCGTGCCGGTGAGATCCCAGTCGTCCCCCGCTCCACCCCGATGATCGGCTCTTCCATAAACCCGCGATACCGGTGATACCCCGGGACCTCCGCACCGATCTCCAGCCGATCGGTCAGACCATACCGCAGGAAGAGACCGGTTCTCACCGTCTCAAACTTCATCGTCACGTCGGCTTGTTCTTCTTGGTCGCGGGCAATCGACGCGGTATTGGCGACTTCAAGCCGGACGTCGAGATCCCCTTTTTTCAATACCGCCGCCCGGTCACCGGGCATTGCCAGGACCAGTTGATCCAGCGCCTGAAAATTTCTGACCGGAAATGGACCAAACCCCTCCGCACCGACGGTCAGCGGCAGACCAACACAGACTGTGAGCAACCAAACCAGATAGCTGATGTGCCGCATGAGCAACCCCGGCCGTTCACTCACTGCGTTGAATGCGTCTAATAGGGGAAGTCCAAACCCGCAAAAATTGCCCCGCCTTCGCGGCTATACCCGTAATCCAACCGACCGACCACATTTGGCCGCACGATCGCTCGAAAGCCGACGCCCGGCGTCATCCGGTAATCCTGGAAGCTGACGTCCTTAAATGAATTAAACACCTGCCCCGTGTCCAGAAAAGGCGCCAGTTCGAAATCCGCGGTCACTCCCGCCAGTTTTGTCCGCAGGACGTGAATCCGCTCCTCAATACTGAACGCAATCAAATGTTTGTCGATATACCGATCCATCCCGAATCCGCGCAGATTGTTCTGCCCGCCGAGCGACGACTGCTCGAAAAACGGCACTTGGGACCCGATCGTGGCCTGAAGATCAGCTCTCACGACCAAAATGGCACGCTTGGATTCGCTGGGAAACAGCTTCTTAATTTCTAATTCGTACCGTGAATAGACGGGATGATCTCCGTTCTTCACATTTTGATTCAGTTCCGCATAGGCCATCACCGACATCCCATCCGTCGGCGTGACCAGACTGTCGCGGGTGTCGTAATAAAATGACGCGCGATGCCCGACAATGATGGACTCGCCCTGAATGCCGTCCACCGTGGGAAATTGCTCGACGGAAAAGGGCAGCTCGGTAGCTCCACGCTGAAGCTGCACCTGCCGCACCCGCTGCCCAACGGAAACCTGCGTCACTTCATTCGCATAGAGGCCGAGCCGCCAATAGGCACGCGCTTCTCTGGCAGTATAATTGGATTCATCCGCCTGCACCGTCGACTGGCCCAACCCGAAGAATCGTGAAGTGGCGTTCTTGAAGAAGGTGCCGCCGAAGTTCAGAAAGTACTGCCCGTTCCCGAACGCCGGATCGACATAGTCGAACAGCACCTTCCGTTCGATTCTCTCGGTCAGCGACGCGATCAGCCTCATCTGGCGTCCGCCTGGATCGTACTTGAAGAGATTGAACACCGCCCGGCTGCCGACGATCGAATTCTGAATCAGCATCGGCGCCATGAGGTACTTTAACTCGCCGTCGGGATCGGAAATCAGAATCGGCGCGATCAAGCCGGCATCGTTCCCATCGTTCTTGCTGGTGGAGACCGACGGAACGGGGAAAATTTGCGTATCGGCCCGCACAGAATCCGGCTGGCTGAAGGTGAGGAGTCCGGCCAGCGCCAGCAACACACCGATCGACGAAAAATAATGACGCTGCATGGCGCTCGCCGGAACGATCGTCCCCTACGGGAACTACGGAGCTTTGATCTTTTCGGATTTCTTGCGGAGTTGGTCGACGAGGTCGGAATACGAGGACGTGTGAAGGATCTTCGAAAATTGTCCGCGGTAATTATTCACCAGACTGACACCATCGACCACGACATCATACACGTGCCAATCGTTGCTCTTGTTCATCAACCGGTAGTCCATGGGAATTTCCGTCTTCCCGGACAAGACCTTGGTGCGCACCTCGGCATATTCCTTTTCCGTCCGCTCGTTGAGGTATTGCACACCCTCACCGGAATAGGTTTCCACCCGATCGGCATAGGTGTTGGTCAACAGCGTGCGGAACAGATCCACAAACTCCTGCTTTTCCTTATCGGATAACTGATTCCACTGCGCGCCCAACGAACGTCGGGACATTTCGGAGTAGTCAAAGCGCGCCGCGACGACCTTCTCCAGCCGCTGCCGACGATCTTCCTGCTTGGCAGGCGTCTTGAGTTCCTTATCGTTCAGAATCTTCAGCACTTCATCGATCGTCACCCGGACCGACTCGGTCGCCTGACCGGCCATGACAGGCGACACCCCGCCCAGGCAGAGCAACCCTGTCAACACACCCGCCATGATCATCCATCGCCGTACCTGCATTCCAACACCTCTCCTGTGAGTGGTGATCCCTTCGCCTCACCGCCCCGGTTCGCGCATCACCGCGCGTCACTCGTGAGCCGGTCAGACTAGTTGACCTTGCCGTGTACATACTGGCTAACCAATTCCTCGAGATCAAGCCCGGCCTCGGTATCGCGAATCTTGTCGCCTGGCTTCAAGACATCGCCACCCCCGCCGACCGAGAGCGAGAGATATTTGTCGCCGATGATCCCGCGCGTCTTAATCGAAGCGATCGTGTCCGAATACAGCTTTACGCCGTCTTGAATCGCCAACGCCACCAGCGCGCGGTCGCTGTTGAGGCCGATGTGCCGCACACGCCCGACTTCGACGCCGGCAATTTCCACCGACGCACCGGGCTTGAGTCCCGACGCAGACGTAAACTCGGCCTCGACCGGATAATTGTGCCCGCCGATCACTTCCAGCTTCCCCAACTTGATCGACAAATACCCCAGGCAGGCAATCCCCACGAGCACGAAGACGCCGACCATCAATTCGAGCTTTGCACGTTCCATATCGTCTCCTATCAACCCTTGCCCGGCTTCAGGCCGACAGCTGCGTGTGGGGCACCCTCGGCAACCGGTTCAGGAACGGGATGCCGTTGGCAACTCTTTCGCCGTGACAGTGCCTCCGACAAAAATAAACTCGCGAATCTCTTCGTCCGTCGTCTTCACAAATTCGCTCGAGGGCGCCATCTCGGCAATGCGCCCGTTCTTCAACATGGCGACGTAATCGGAAATGCCGAAAATCTCCGGGATTTCATGGCTGACCATGACCGCCGTGAAGCCGAACTGGTGCTGCATGGCCACGATCAGGTCATGGATGGCCTTCGCCATCAGCGGATCGAGCCCTGTCGTCGGCTCATCGAACAAAATGATTTCCGGTTCCATGACCAGGGCGCGGGCCAACCCGGCCCGTTTGCGCATCCCTCCGCTCAGCTCCGCGGGAAATTTGTGCCCCATGCCTTTCAGCCCCACCTGCTCAAGCTTTTCCTCCACTCGCCTGGTGACGGTGTCGCCTTTCAATCTCAGCTTTTCTCGCAGCGGGAAGGCAACGTTTTCGAAGACCGATAGGGAATCGAAGAGTGCCGCGCCTTGAAACAGCATGGCAAACTTCTTCCGGACCTCATTGAGCGCTTGCCCCTTCATGTGAGCAATGTCCGTTCCGTCGATCCAGACCTCGCCGCGATCAGGCTGCATCAGGCCGATGATGTGTTTCAGCAACACACTCTTGCCTTCGCCGCTCCGTCCGATAATCGTCGTCAGCTTGCCTGAAGGAATGGTCAGATCCACTCCACGCAACACTGGTTGCTGCCCTAACGTTTTTTCGACGCCGACCAGTTTAATCATGCCTGTTCTCAGTGCGACGATTCACGCGCGACCGCCTTACAACAACACCGAGGTGAGGAAGTAATCCCACACCAGAACCAGGACTGCCGACAGCACCACGGCTTCCGTGGTCGCTGTGCCCAGCCCTTCGGCACTATGCTTGGTATGAAACCCCTTATAGCAGCAGACCCAACTGATCAACAGCCCGAAGCTGATGGATTTGAGGATCCCGCCGTAGACATCCTTCCATTCCACCGCCGATTCGATCGAACTCCAATACGCGCCCTCATTGCCGTTCAGCAATTGCACCCCGACGACGTAGCCGCCGTAAATGCCCACCACATCGAACAGCGCGACCAACAACGGCACGGCGATCAGACTTGCCACGAGTTTTGGGGCGATCAGATATTGCAACGGATTCACGGCCATCGTATCCAAGGCGTCGATCTGTTCGGTGATTCGCATGATCCCGATCTCGGCCGTCATGGCGGACCCGGCGCGAGCGGTCACCATCAGCGCCGCGAGCACAGGACCCAGCTCCCGAATGATGCTGAGCGCCACGGCCGAGCCAAGCACGGCCTCCGACCCGAATTTTCGCAAGGTGTAATACCCCTGAAGCGCGAGGACCATGCCGGTGAAGACAGCGGTGAGCACGACCACGAAGGTGGACTTGTACCCGATAAAATTCAGTTGTTTGACGATTTGGTAGAACCGGAACGGCGGGCGGGTCAACCAGGCAAAGGACGACAGGACGAACAGCATCATCCGTCCCATATGCTCCGTCAGATCGATGGTGAACCGTCCGATACGCGCAATACCTTCCACGCCTCGCCCTCCTCTCATCCCTGGCCCGGAACTTCGGCCCCTCCGCAGTCAGGCGACCCCTTCCCGCGATGCCTGGGCGGCACAGGCTCGAAACAGAGCGGTCAGTTGCTGCCCTGCGATCCGACTCTGCACCCGCAGACGATTGAGGCCGATCAGACTTGAGGGATGTGCCAGACAAGCGGCGACACCCTTCGCCCACCCAGATGGCCTGAGAAACAGATTGAAGTCAAGCGGAAGACTTTCATCGACCAAATCCGACACAGTGCGCACGATAGTGAACGGGAGGCCCCGCTCCGCCGCCACCTGCCCGAGCGCCGCACTCTCCATGTCGAGCCCGATCCCTCCCAGCCGGTCGACAATCTTCCGCTTCTCTTCGGCGCAGCAGAGGACCCGTGGAACGGTGACAAATCCGCCGCGTTGCGCCTCCAGCCCCTTGGCCTGCACGGCCCGACGCACCCACTCCAGCATCGATGGCTCACAGACGATCGGTTGACCTGCGGCCACACCATCGTCCCTGATCACTCCGGTTCCGATCAAGACATCCCCGACGCCGGCCGGCTGCAAGGCGCAGGCAAACCCCGTTGACCAGATCGCATCCAACCGCTTCGCCGCGAGCACCGTGCCGGCCGTGGCCGTGGCTCGTTCCGGGCCGACCCCCATCGGTATCATCCACCACTCGGTCTGCGCCTGTCGCGCGACCTCGCACCGAAGGCCGCCGAGGACCTGTGCCTCGGTCGTCGTGAACGCCCGGCGCACCGCGCTCAACTCCCATCGGGTCGCCACGAAGACTCCGATTGCGGTCACAACTGCTCCCGAGGGACGATGACAAGAAGAAGTGGATTCGATGAACACCCACGGTCAGCGGGGCGACCGGAATTGTCCTGATTGATAGGCCAGTTGACGCAACTCATCGGCCCTCGTTGTGCCACGAGTCTTGAGGTTGCGGTACATAGCCAGTGCCCAGAGGGGGAAGTATTGGCAATACCAATGGTAACGAAGGTAGAACACGCGCGGGAAACCGGTGCCGGTATGGCGTACCTCCTCCCATGACCCGTCCTTCCGCTGATTCCGAATGAGGTAATGGATCCCCCTGGCCAAACTGAAGGAGTCGGTGACGCCACCTGCCATGAGAGCCAGCAGCGCCCAGGCGGTTTGTGATGGAGTACTCTCACCACGCCCGCTTTCCTCGACATCCGCATACGACAGGCACGATTCACCCCATCCGCCGTCAGGGTTCTGCTTCGACTCGACCCAGTTGACCGCCCGCCGAATATATGGCGAGGACAGATCTTCGCCGATGGCGCGCAGGCCGGACAACACGGACCAAGTTCCATAGATATAGTTCACTCCCCAGCGGCCATACCAACTGCCGTCCTGCTCCTGATCGTTTTTCACGAATGTGAGCGCCGACGCCACCGAGGGATGGGTCCAGTCGTAGCCCAAGGTCGCAAGCATTTCGAGACAGCGACCGGCCAGGTCGGCGGTGCTGGGATCCAGCAGGGCACGATGGTCGGCGAAGGGAATGTAGTTGAAGACGATCCGGTTGTTATCGACGTCGTACGCGCCCCATCCCCCGTCAGACCCCTGCATCGCAGTCACCCAGCGGCATCCACGGCGAATCGCCAACCGCTGCGGCTCTTCATCGGGCAAGCGCACCTTGGACAGGGCCATCAGGACGACCGCCGAGTCGTCGACGTCCGGAAACAGCTCGTTCTCGAATTGGAAATACCAGCCGCCCGGTTCTGCACCAGGGGCGGAGATGATCCAGTCACCCACGGTGGTCGTTTGTTTCGACAACAGCCAGGTCGAGGCTTTTTGCAACGCCGGATGGTCTTGCGGCATTCCCGCTTCGATCAAGGCATTGATGAGCAACGCGGTATCCCAGATCGGAGAATGGCAGGGCTGCAGGTGCATGGCATCCACACATTGCCCGTTGTCCATCACGGTATCGTGAATTTCGAGTTCTTCGATTTCCCGCATCGCCTTCACCACCAGCGGGTCGTCATGCTTGTACCCGAGACAATGCAAGGCCATCACGGAATTGGCCATGGCGGGATAAATGGCACCCAGGCCGCCGCTCCCCTTCATGTGATCCAGCATCCAGTCTGCGGCGAACTTCAGCGACTTCTGGCGGACCCACTCGACCGGCGACCGGTCGTAGACCTTGAGGAGCGCGTCGAGGTTGATGAAAAAGTTTCTGGCGGTAAACCAGGTCCGGTCCTTCTTGAAGGGCGGCACCGTGCTGTAGTCGATCTCTGCCGGAGGCTGTGTGTACAGTTCGTCGATGCCCTGCTCGGGCGGCACATGGCACTGCGGCCGTTTCGCGAAGATGATCAAGAGCGGGATGAGCACCGCGCGCGACCAGTAGGAAATGGCATAGATGCTGAAATAAAACCGCTTCGGCAACAGCATGATTTCCGGCGGCATGCTCGGCACGCCGCGCCAATCGTACTGACCGAACAGGGCAAGAGCAATTTTGGTGAAGACATTGGCCGCAACCACGCCACCCTTGTCCAGAATGCACGTTCTGGCTTGCACCATGAAGGGCTCATCCGCCGAGACGCCTGCGAGCTTCAAGGCGAAATAGGCCTTCACCGATGCACTGATCTCAGCCGGTCCGCCATGATAGATGGGCCACCCGCCGCACGGCAGCTGTGCAGACTTCAAGTAGCGAACGGCTTTGCGCTCGCGATCAGGATCCACACAGTCCATGAAGCGACGCAGCATCACGTATTCGGAAGTGAGCGTCGTATCCGCTTCCAGTTCGGCAACCCAGTAGCCTTCGCCCGCATGTTGCCTTGAGAGAAACCAAGCCTGACTTTTCCGGAGCGCTTCTTCCAGCGCTTCCAATTGACCAGTCGAATGTGACGGAGCCCGCTTGGCAGCGCTGTCGCCGACCGTCATATCGGGCTTATTGGAAACCAGTCGCAATACCGGGGCAGAAGCGAAATCACGCGCCGCCCTGATACGGCTTGGAACCGACACCAGCAGGCTATCAGACAGACGATTGAACAAGTTTTTCAGAAGTTGCATAGCGTGATGCCGTGAATCAGAAAAGGACGGCGGGATCGATAGTCGAGACGGTTCCATCGATCAGGCTGAGATCACATGAAGCCGCATAATACCAGCTGTAACCATTAGCAGGACTGTATAACAAACTGTTTTCAGCCAGTCAAGGGAAGTGCCTACGAAAACGGGCACCTATAGGGTCAGACGCCGATGTTGGCAGCCCCACCGATCCACTCGACTGCGCGGCTACGCCGGCTGAAGATCACCAAGCTTGACCGAGATCAAGGTTGAGACACCGGGCTCTTCCATCGTCACACCGAACAGCGAATCCGCCATCGCCATCGTTCGCTTGTTGTGTGTGATGACCAGAAACTGCGCAGTCGCCGACAGGCTGCGCAGCACGGCCGTAAATCGTCCGATGTTTTCTTCGTCCAAGGGCGCGTCGATTTCGTCCAGGATGCAAAACGGAGTCGGACGGATGAGGAAGCTGGCAATCAGCAGCGCCATCGCAGTCAGCGTTTTTTCTCCGCCGGACAACATGGTGATGCTCTTCAACCGTTTCCCCGGCGGTTGCGCCACAATTTCTACACCCGGCTCACGAGCCCCGTTGTCCTCCACCCCTTCTTCCAGCGGCTCTTCGACTAATTGCAACTCCGCGCGCCCGCCCGGGAAGAACTGCGCAAAGACGTCTCGGAATTTTTGCTGCAGCTCGTTGAAGGTCTCGACGAACATGTCCTTGGTCGTCCGATTGATGCGCTGAATGATTTCCTTCAACGAAGCAATGGAGGTCGACAAGTCCTGTTCTTGGGTCGTGAGGAATTGGTACCGCTCTTCCAATTCACGATGCTCGTCGATCGCCGCCAGATTGATCGCGCCCATCCGATCCAAGCGTTCCCGAATCTTCTGAATCTGTTCCCGTAACTGAGGGGTTTCCAGCAGGGAAACCGGCGCGGCCGGCACTTCCCCTTCAGATGTCACCTGCCCTTCCACCGGTATCAGCAGGGTGGCTGGGTCGATTTGATACGTACCGGCCAACGTGCTTTCAATCGTCGACAGGTGCGCCTTCACCTCTGCCTTGCGTATTTCCGCAGTCATACGGCGTTCGTGCAAAGCCGACAACTCTTGTCGGACCGAGGTCAGCGCTTCCTCCACCGCATGCAAGCCACTCATCTCCTGAGCCTGCTGCTCCTGCGCAGCAACCAGTTCTGCTTTGATCCCGTCCACTTCGGCGCCCAACTCGCGACAGAGCGCTTCCTGCCTGGTCTGCTCTTCACGACTGTTCTCCGTCGCCTCCGCCAGCCCGGCCAATTGCTCTTCCAGATCGGTCACGCGACGCTGTGCGGCATCGAGTCGTTGCGTGAACCGTGCGACATCGTTGGTGGCGCGCTCTCGTTGCCCGCGCATGCTTTCCACTGAGAGCCGAACCTCCGTCAATCGCTGCTGGATCGCCAGGCTTTGACCTTCGATCACCACCAACCTTTCCCGCACCTGCAGCAAACCGGTTTCCTGGCCGGCCTTTTCGGCAGCCCACTGGCCCAATTGCGACTGGTTCGACAGGAATTCCTCTTGAAGCCGCGCCTGCTCGGCTCCCCCCCGTTGCAGCTCGTCGGCCAATACTTCCATGCGCCGATCCAGTTCGCCGCGTTGACGCTCCACACCCGCGTCGTCTTTCTGGAGCGACAACTCCAACATTTCCGCTTCCCGAATGGCCCGCCCCAAGCGCTGCTCATCTTCGCGCTCCAGGCCCAATGCTGCGGCAGCCTCTTCACGGGCAACCCGGGCGAGCTCCAGCGCCTGCGCCGCTTCGGTTCGTCTCGCCTCAAGCTCCATGACCTCGCGTCGTCGCTGGAGCAACCCGGCACCCGCGCTGCTGCCACCGCCGGTCATCACTCCCGCCGCATCGAGCGTCTCGCCGGACAGCGCAACATAGGTGGGCCCGGCAGGAGCCGGCCACTGGTGCTCATTCCAGAGCTCCAGCGCCACCGCGACGGACTCCACGATCACGATGCCGTCAAACAGATAACTCAGGGTGGATGAGGCGGAGCCTTGCGCGCGAATCAGATCCACGGCCCGGCCGACCACACCCGGCTGCCCGTTCAGCGTCGGCCACCAGGCTGCCGAGGGATCTCCGGCCGCCGGCTCATGCGCCCATCGAATCTGCTGCGGGATAAAGGCCCCGCGACCAAGTTCTTTGCCTTTCAGGAATTCCACGGCACGACTCGCGGCGACGGGCTCATCCACCAACCAGCCCCGAACCCGCTCTCCGAGAATCGTCTCGACCGCGCGATCTAAACCAGGCGGAATCACCAACCACTCGGCCAACGCCTCCCGCACGCCGTCGATGGTCTTCAGCGCCGTACCTTCTTCTTCTCCTTGCCGGCCATATCCCATCTCTTCCCGCACGACGCCTTGGAGTGCGCCGAGACGCGACTCCACTCCTGCCACATCTTCGGACAGCCGCACGATATCGCGATCCAATCCGGAGATTTGTCCGCCCAACCCCTCGATGCGTTCGATGGCCGCCTGGCGCTCCGCCATGAGGCCCTCGATTCGCTGCGCGGCCTCTTCCCGCTGCGCCGCGAGCAATTCGCGTTGTTCGTCGAGTCCGGCCACCTGGGCCACCAGTTGTTCCCGTTCGCGCGAGACACGTTCGGCTCGAGCGGCGGTTTCCTGCTGACGGGCCGTCACCTGCGTGAGACTCTGCTCGGTGTTGGCCACAAGAACGGCCAGGTTCAGGACATCTTTTCGCGCACGCTCCTCTTCGGCCACGGCTGCGGCACGATGGCCGGCCAAGGCCTTGGCCTCGCCGTCGGCCTGCTGGAACTGCGCCTCCTGCGCGACGATGTCCCCTTCCAGTTGCAGAAGCGTCGCCCGCAGTTCTTCAATTTCCGCCTGCGCCTGCTCCTGATCTGCCGCTAAACGCTGCATTTCCTGCGCAGCCTGAACCCGTTGCCGCTCGAAGAGTTCCGTCCGGTTGCGCTCGACCTCCGCGGCCGTCAAGGCCTGTGACTGGCGCTGTTCGGTGCCGGCGAGAGTATCCCGCACGCGTGCGATGGCTTCCGCCGCATCGTTCATCCGAAGCCGGATGGCCTCCTGCTCCGAATCCAGACGGGCCTGCTCCGCCACCTGCTCCGCCTCCAGCGTTTCCACTTCGCGGGCTTCGTGATCTACGGCCTCCAAATCGGCGTGCATGGTGCGATAGTCACGGGACAGCAGTTCGATCTCCAGCCCCTTGGCTTCCTGCTGTAACGTCTGATAGGTCCGAGCCTGGCGAGCCTGACGCTCCAACGAGTTCAGCTGCTTCTTCACTTCCGCCACAATATCGCGCACTCGCAGAAGATTCTGTTGCGTCGATTCCAATTTACGGAGCGCTTCGGCTTTTTGCTTTTTGTATCGCACGATGCCGGCTGTTTCTTCGATCAGCTCCCGCCGGTCCTGCGGCGAGGCCTGCAGAATCTGTTCGATCCGTCCTTGCTCGATGACCGTATGCCCCTTGGACCCGGCCCTGGTTTCGATCAACACATTGCGAATGTCCTTCAACCGGCACGGCGTCTTGTTGATGAGATATTCACTGTCACCGTTTCGATAGAGACGTCGCGTAATCATGAGTTCCTGGTATTCGCTCAACTCACTCGGCAGACCGGATATCGCATCCAGGCGCAACTCGCCGAGACCACCGATCACCAGCGACACCTCCACCAACCCCAACGGCTTGCGCAGTTCCGTGCCGTTGAAGATGACGTCTTCCATCTTCTCGCTCCGGAGCGTTTTGGTGCTTTGTTCACCCAAGACCCAGAGGATGGAATCCACGACGTTGCTCTTGCCGCTCCCGTTCGGGCCCACGATGGCCGTGATGCCTTTCGGAAATTGGATTTTCGCCTCCGCGAATGACTTGAAGCCGAGCATTTCCAAGGTCTTCAGATACACCGGCGACCTCCAGAGCAAGAAGGTTGAGATGGGATACAGCGTGAGGAATAAACGCGAAAACCTTCTATCACAGCGATGGAATCAATGCAAAGAAAAAGCCCCTGATATGGGGGAATAAAGAAGCCACTCCCCCAACATATGGAAGAGTGGCCGGTTTAGCTTGTAGGAAAATCGGATGGCGAACGGTCGACTAGTTCACCGACGCCGGTTTGCGCGAGGCAGACTCGATCGTGACCAACTCCTTAGGCAGGAGGAATTCCACATCCTCTTCGATGACGGTTAATTCCTCGACCTCCTCGGAAGACCCCAGGCGCTTCAGATAGGCCACCACTTCCGTGACCAGCACTTCCGGAGCGGAGGCGCCGGCCGACAAACCGACACTCTTCGCATCTTTCAACCACTCGGGATTGATGTCCGACGCGGCGTCGATGAGATAGGAGGGAATGCCGCAGTGCTCGCCCAACTCGCGCAGACGGTTGGAGTTCGAACTGTTCGGCGACCCGATGACGAGAATCACGTCGACCAGCTTCGACAAGGACTTGACCGCATTCTGACGATTTTGCGTGGCGTAACAGATGTCTTCCTGATGCGGCCCCTTGATGTTGGGGAACCGATGATGCAACGCCTCGACGATATCGCGGCATTCATCCACACTCAGGGTGGTCTGGGTCACGTAGGACAGGTTCTGCGTCTTTTCCACCTGCAGCGCTTTAACATCCTGCACTGAAGAAACCAGGTGGAATTTATCCGGAATCTGGCCTAGGGTTCCAATGACTTCCGGGTGGCCGGCATGGCCGATCAGAATCAATTCATACCCTTGCGTGTAGTCGCGATTGACTTCGTTATGGACCTTGATCACCAACGGGCAGGTGGCGTCAATGACATGCAGGCGGCGGCTCTGCGCCTCTTCCCACACCGACTTTGCCACCCCATGGGCGCTGAAAATCACGACCGATCCTTCGGGGACCTCGTTCAACTCCTCCACAAACACGGCGCCCTTCTGCCGGAGCGAGTTCACCACGTGGCGGCTGTGCACGATCTCGTGCCGCACATAAATCGGCGCGCCGTACTTTTTCAGCGACAGATCGACAATGTCGATCGCGCGGTCGACACCCGCACAAAATCCGCGAGGATTGGCCAAATATATCTTCATATGCTGCATTCCCTTCACACTCACGATGGCGCGCTCGGCACTCTAGCACAACGGGCGGCACACAACTGAAGTCACCTTACGTCAGACCCGCCCCTGTCGTCAACCAACAGACCCTCCCAGCGCGCGGAAGATCCTGTTGAGGCGACCGCAGGATTGTGGGAGAATCCCGCGCATGCCTTCCCCTACCACGACGCACAGAAAAATTCTGATCGTCGAAGACGAAAAGGACATTCTCCAGCTCGTTAAACTGTACTTGGAGAAAGACGGTTTCCGGACGGTTTCCGCCATGACCGGGACGGAGGGGCTGCGCCAGGTGAAAGCCGAACATCCCGACTTGGTCATTCTAGATCTCATGCTCCCCGAGCTGGACGGACTGGAAGTGTGCAAACGAATCCGCCTGAATCAGGAAACGGCACTCCTGCCCATCCTCATGCTGACGGCCAAGGCGGAGGAGTCCGACACGGTGATCGGCCTGGAGTTGGGGGCCGACGACTATGTCACCAAACCGTTCAGCCCCAAGGCATTGGTGGCGCGGGTGAAAGCCCTGCTCCGGCGCCTGGAACGCCATGCGAATAGCCCTCAGACGCAATACCAATACGGGCCGCTCACGGTGGATCTTTCCCGACACGAAGTCCGACTGAAGGGCGCAGAAGTCGCCCTCACGGCGAAAGAGTTCGGCTTGCTGGAGCATCTGTTGCGGAATGTGGGACGGGTATTGACCCGCGACGTGCTGCTCAGCGCCGTCTGGGGGTACGACTATTACGGAACGACCCGCACGGTGGACGTGCACGTGCGGCGGCTGAAACAGAAACTTCCGATCCTGGACGACGCCATCGTGTCGATCAAATCACTCGGCTATAAATTACGCGAGGCCGACCAGCCTGCATGAACCTTGGCATCCGGTGGAAAGTCGCCCTGGGCACCCTCGCCGCCGTTCTCATCGGCCTCGTGGTCGCGGGATGGCTGGTCATCCGCTCCGTCGAACAGACCGAACTCGGGCGCATGGCCGAGATGCTGGAGACGCGAAGCGGCTTGGCCGCGATGACACTCCGGCCGCTGTTCGATCAGTCCGGCCCAACCGTGCCGTCCCCTCAGCTCCATGCCACCATCCGTGAATTGAGCCAACAGGCCCATCTCCGCATTTCAATCATTCGACAGGATGGCGCCGTGTTGTCCGATAGCGCCGTTCCCGCCGAGGGCCTGGCTCACGTCGACAATCACCTCTCCCGCCCTGAAGTGGCGCAGGCACTAGCCTCCGGGCGCGGCATGGATATCAGGGCCAGCCAGACGACCGGCGAGCGCACCTATTACGTGGCCCGCCTGCTGACCGACCTCACGCAACGACAGCCCGGCACTCCGGTGATCCGACTCGGCCTGCCGTTGACCTCAATCGACGAGCGTGTGCGACATATCCAGCAGGACTTGGTGGCGGCCTTCGGCGCGGCCTTTCTTCTGGCCATGATGCTCAGCCTCTGGGTCTCCCGAAACCTCACCAAACCTCTCTCGGAAATGGCCGCGGCCGCCCGGCAACTGGCGGAGGGATCCCCCGGAATCCGCCTGGTGGTCGCCTCGACCGATGAGGTGGGCTTGTTGGCCCACACCCTGAATCAGATGACCGACCAGTTGGAGACAAAGATCAAGGAAGTCTCCGACGATCGCGCGCAACTGCTGGCCATGCTCATCGCCATGGTCGAAGGCGTCATGGTGCTGGACTATCGGGGGACCGTCGTCCAGGTGAATCCGGCACTGGAGCGCATGTTCGCGCTGGAATTGACGGAGTCACGCGGCCGTCACTATGCCGAAGTGATTCGTCACGAGGGGCTGACCGCACTCGTGTCCGCCGTGCTTGAAACCCGCTCCGGGCAGGGAGGGGAAATTACCCTGTCCCCCAGCAGCCGCTGCCTGCGCGTGGAGGCCTCGATCGCAGGCGGCAATCGCGAGCAGGAAGCCTGTGCGGTCTTCGTGTTTCACGACATCACGGAATTGCGTCGGCTGGAAAAAATCCGCAAAGACTTCGTCGCCAACGTGTCGCACGAGCTCCGTACGCCACTGACCTCGATCAAGGGCTATGTGGAAGCGCTGCTGGACGGTGGCAAGGATGACCCCGGCACGGCGACGGCCTTCCTCGAAATTATTATGCGGCAAAGCAATCGCCTCAATCTGATTCTGGATGACCTGCTGCAGTTGTCACAGATCGAGTCAGGACAGGTCTTGTTCCGCCGGGAGCCCGTTGAACTGCGCGCCCTGCTGGAACGCACAGTGGCAGTGATCAAACCGCTGGCCGACAAAAAGCAGCACACCATCGAACTGACACTGCCCGACGACTATATGGTGGTGGAGGGCGACGAGGAGCGCCTGGTGCAGGTGTTCATCAATCTGTTGGAAAACGCCGTGAAGTACACCCCGGATCACGGCCGGATTTCGATGACCCTACGCCGAGCCCAAGGCCGGTCAAGCCCGTCACGTGCCATGATCGAGGTCGTTGTGGCCGATTCAGGAATTGGCATTCCCGAGGCGGATCGCCCACGGGTATTCGAGCGATTTTACCGGGTCGACAAGGCCCGCTCTCGCGAACTCGGGGGAACCGGCTTGGGACTGGCGATTGTCAAACACATTGTGGAGGCCCATAGCGGGCTGGTGTGGGTAGAAGGCAACCTCCCCAGAGGCAGCCGGTTTGTCGTGCACCTCCCCGTGGCCGAGGAGCTGCCTATGCCAGCTTCGACAGGAGCAGATAACAAATAGTTGAAAGCAGGGCCGCCCCCGGCAGCGTAAAGAGCCAGGCGGATAAGATCCGTCTCGTCACGCCCCATCGAACTGCTGAGAGGCGCTTCACTGCCCCGACACCCATCACCGTCGACGTAATGGTGTGCGTCGTACTGACCGGAAGGCCGATATGGGCCGTTGCCATCAGGACAATCGCCGCACCCGTCTCTGCTGCAAACCCGTGGACGGGCTCCAGCTTGACGATCCGCATGCCGAGGGTCCGGACGATCCGCCATCCCCCCACTGCCGTACCAAGCCCCATCGCCACGGCACAGGACCCGATGACCCAGGTCGGCACCTCGGCAGTCGGAATCGCTCCGGCCGACACCAACGCCAGCGTGATGATCCCCATGGCCTTCTGCGCATCGTTCGCCCCATGGCTGAACGCCATGAAGCTCGCGGAGATCAGCTGCATACGCGAAAACAACCGAAGCGCGACGGCCCGCTGGACTCGAAAAAAGACCCAGCTCAAGATGACCATCAGCAGCAGGCCAATGGCAAACCCGAAAAATGGTGACAGGATCATCGCCTCCAGCACCGATCGCAATCCTGAAAACTTGACGGCGGCCATGCCGCCATGCGTCAACGCCGCCCCGACCAATCCGCCGATGAGCGCATGCGAAGAGCTCGTCGGCAAGCCTAGCAACAAGGTCAGAAAATTCCACACAATGGCGCCGGCCAGCGCCGATGCCACCACAGTCTGCGTCACCGACTGTGGATCAACGATACCTGTGCCGACCATCTTGGCCACGGCCGTCGACATGAAGGCACCGGCCACATTGAGCCCACCGGCCACGAGGACGGCCGTCGAGGGACTCACGACACGGGTCGAGACCACGGTCGCAATGGCATTGGCGCTGTCGTGCCATCCGTTGGAAAAATCGAAGAGCAAGGCCAAGACCACAACCACCAACAAGAGTCCGCTCAGTTCAGCCATGACTGCCGCTTTCTACCTTGCATATTGATCAGGTACGTACCGAAGAGGGCGTGGAAGGCGCTCACGTGTGCTTTAATGCGATGCGCTCCAGAATGTTGGCGACATCTTCACAGCGATCGGTTCCCGCTTCGAAGTTTTCGTAGATCTCTTTCCATTTAATGACGGCAATCGGATCCGTTTCTTTTTCGAAGAGTGCGGAGATGGCATCGCGCGAGATTCGGTCGGCCTCATTTTCCAAACTGTTGACCCGCACACTACATTCCGTGACTGCCTGATGCGACTTGCCAAGCAAATCGACCGTGGCACCGACTTCGACCGCCGCCTGATACAGCACATTGGCCAATCGAATCGCCGCCTCCGTGGGCACGACCACCTTGTACAAGACAAATCGATCGGCGATCGCTTCGACCACATCCAGAATATCGTCCAGCGCGCTCGCTAAATCATGGATGTCCTCGCGGTCGATCGGGGTGATGAACGTCTGGTTGAGTTTCCGGGCAATTTCGTGCGTGATGCCGTCCCCAACGTGTTCGACATCCTTGATCCGCTTCGCCTTCTCCACCGGATTTCGGAAGTCTTCCGTCATGTCCTTCAGCAGGCGACTGCCTTCGATCATGTTGTGGGCGGCATTCTTAAACAAATCGAAAAACGCTTCTTCCCGAGGTATGAGCCCAAACATAAGGTCCCTTTCTACCAGGCCGTCGCACAAGGCTTCCGGACCTGCTCCCGCGGCACGTACAAGACTTTCGGCATCACAACAGGACTCGATGATACGGCGGACACGGGCGCACCGGAAGGCTTCTTCAGCCCACGTGCAGGCATCGCGGTTACTGGCGTGCCCCGCTCGATCGCAACGGTGTCTCGCTTGTGCCCACCTGTACGAACCACCTAGCCGCCGCCAGGGTCACCACCGGACCAGCCCTGTGGCCCAGGTGACCCCTCCGCCGAAGGCCCCGAATAGCACCAGGTCACCCGAGGCCACCTGCTGCGTCCGCACGGCCTGATCCAAGGCGATCGGGAGAGAAGCCGAGGAGGTGTTGCCGTACCGTTCAATCACCGAATACATCACGTCCTGCGATAACCCGAGGCGGCGGCGAAGCTGCTCCAAAATGCGGGCATTCGCCTGATGCGCAATGACGCGGGTGACGTCTCTGGCCGTCAGTCCGAATTCCTTGAACAGATCCATCACCGCCCGTTCGAGGTGACGCACCGCGGCGCGAAACACAGCACTACCCCGCATGTGCAGAAAATGCTTCTTCGCACGAACGGATTCAATTCCCCCCGGATGCCGTGAGCCCCCGGCCGGAATGGTGATGAGTCCGTGCCCGGCACCTTCGGCATAGAGCCGCAGGCCTAGGATTCCAGCCGCGTCGGGTTGGGTTGATTCTTCCCCCACCACCACAACAGCCCCGGCCCCGTCTCCGAACAACATGGCCGTCTCTCGATCCGTCACATCCAGCGAACTCGACTTCACCTCCGCAGCCACCACCAAGCAGGAACGGATCTGCCCGCTGCGAATCAACACATCAGCCATCGACAGCCCATACAGAAAACCCGAGCAGGACGCCGACAAATCAACGGCCATGAGCGGGCCAGCCCCCAGGGCGCGCTGAACATGACAGGCCGTCGAGGGAAACGCGCTGTCCGGAGAAGTGGTGGACACCAATATGGCATCCAACGACTTGGGCGCGAGCCCGGCTGCCTCGCAGGCACGTTGCCCCGCAGCCACCGCCAAATCTGAGGAGGCCTGACCTTGCTCCGCCCAATGTCTCGTCCGGATTCCGGTCAGAGCGAGGATCTTCCCGGGGTCCAACCCGAGCGGCCTCCCCACCTCCTCGTTGCCGACAACCCGAGGAGGTACGAACGAACCGGTTCCGACAATGCGGCTGCGCTTCACGGAGTTCCTAACGAAGTGTCCTTGGGGATCGTCGACGAAGCTCATCGACCACAACCTGCCGCCCCTCTCGAGGCGCGGCGCGATTATAGGTCCCGGCTCGGGGAGGGTCAACCTCCGTACCGAGAATTCGTTGCTTTTCCCCCCATGATCTGCTAGAAAAATTGTGTAGTTACGTTTGATTCGTCCTTTGTGTTCTCAGCCGTAAGGAGTCGCTGAATGCCCTGGCATTCAAGGGGTTGGTTTGCACATGTGATGGTGATGATCGGCGTGCTCTGCCTGGCAGTCGGCTGTTCCAGCAAACCGAAGCCCACGGCCGATGCCAAGTCCGTCAGCGGCACCGACGAGCAGATCTTCCTCGGCGATACCATCGAGAAGAACTACGACCCCAATGTCATCATGAAACGCGGCGAGGCCTTCTTCGACAAGGAGGAATTTGCCGAGGCCATCGTCGAATACCAGCATTTCCTGGAACTCCATCGCGCCCACCCACTCGCCGTCTATGCGCAGTACCGTCTGGCGGAGAGCCATCTCCGGATGGGCAAATCGATCGACCGGGACCCGGATCCCATACAGAAAGCGATTACCGCCTTCGAAAAGTTGCGGAAGGATTTCCCCGGCAGTAAGTATGAAGCCCAGGCCCTCCAGCGCTTAGCGGATTGCCACGATTGGCTCGCACAAACGCACTTGTTCGTAGGCCAGTTTTACTACCGCCGTTCATCCTATCTCGCCGCGGCACATCGCTTTGACATGATCATGAAGGACTACCCAGACAAGAAAGTGGCCCCTGAAGCCCTTTACTATCTCGCGATGACGTATCAAGAACTCGGCGCAAATGACTGGGCTACAGAAAAACTCCAGCTTCTCGCCGAAAAATATCCGAATAGTGAAGTGGCGGACAGTGGCCGGCGATTATTGGCGAAGTTGGAGAAGAAGGGCTCATCGCCGACCCCGGTGATCACCGCGAGCACAGAGCCTCAGCCTGCACAGGATCAGCCAACGAAGGCTCTACTTGCCACCTCGTTACCGGCGGCAGGCCTTGCCGCGCCGACGTCACCGGCCATTCCTGACCTGAAAACTCCGCCGAGCATTTCTCTCCGCCAGCCGTTCGTGGCCTGCCGGCTCGGCGCCTGGTGCTGAAGCGCGCAGCCCTTCCCACGCACTCACCGCATCTGTAAGGCTTCAAGCAGAAGGTCGTTGACGGACGCCTTCAACCGCTGCTTCGCCTCGGGCAGAAACTGTGCGGCGGTCGTGTGCCCCTGCAACACTCTGAAATACGCCTGAACCACCTCTTGATATCGACGCAGAAGCTTGAACGCGAGGCGTGGGAATGCATACACGACCCGCGCAATACGGCCGGTCGCACGAAAATCGGGAAGAATCTCGCGTTCCAGGGCTGCCTCATAAGCAACCAGTGATTCCGCACGAAGCTGGTTGCCTGCCAAGATCGCCCGAGCCACCATGTGCCCGGACAGGACCGCGTAGTAGATGCCTTCCCCGAACAATGGGTCCACTAAATGCCCGGCATCACCGATGAGCGCGGCACGCCCACTGACAAACTGAAAGCCCCCTTCCGCTCGGTGTCGGCCCTCAAGCTCCGAGTACGCAGGAATCGGATGTCCGACCGGGCGCGGAACATCCCATCCACTGAGGCCCGGCTCCTCTTTCACGAACCGATCGAAGGTCGCCCGCAGGCTGGTCGCTTTCCGGCGAAACTCTCCGACTCCAACTGAAAGACAATCCCGTTTCGGGAAAATCCACCCATACCCCTGTCGAGCCGCCCCCACATCCACGAGGATCGTCGTCGCTCCTGGGAAATGGTGTCCTGCGCCGATCTGTACCTCGCTTTCAAGCGCAGGCGCTCGATAATGAGAACGGTGTGGAAACAATTGCCGCGCCACGAGGCTATTGGCACCATCGGCACCGATGATCACCTGCGCGCGAAATCGACCCCGCCCTGTGGTCACGTCCACACCATCCGCATCCTGCGTGATCCGCTCCACACCGTCACCGGTGCGGATGTCGGCTCCCGCTTGAACCGCCTGTTGTACCAGGTAGTGATCGAACCGATCCCGCATCACCATGTAGGCGATGGGCTCGGACGAGTGAATGACCAGTGGATCCCGACCTCGGTGAACGAACTGCACACCCGTGATGGTCTGCTCGATGACGGACCGAAATCCAGGGTCCAACAGCGGTTCGATTCGCGCCGACAGGCCGCCACCGCAGACCTTGTAACGGGGGTGGGAGTCCTTGTCCAAGCCGAGCACGGCCAGCCCGCCACGGCTCAGAGCCGCCGCGGCGGTCGATCCGGCGGGCCCCATCCCGACGATCACCACATCATAGGTTGTGCGAGCTTGCGCAGCAGCCATGTACGGTCTACCGATTGAGAGCGCTTCCCCGCCAGCCTTGCCTGACCAAAGAGACGTCCATGATGCGGCGGGAATATTCGGAGAGAGACAGACGGGGAAAACCAGCAATCCGCGCTACTGCCCGAGATACCAGCCGATCCCGTATCGCTCGAGAAAGCTCGTGATCATCGTCAGCGAATTGGCATAGATCATCACGCCCACGACGATCAGCAACACCCCGCTGACGGTTGAAACGCCCCAGAGATAGGCGCGCACTTCCTTAAAGTAACTGAGAAATCGATCGACGCCCAACGCAGTGAGAAACAACGGCAGCGCCAACCCCAGCGAATAACAGGTGAGCAGGATGATCCCGCTGAACATCGATTCCGTCGTACTGGCATAGAGGAGAATGGTTCCCAACACAGGGCCCACACAAGGGGTCCATCCCGCCGCAAATGCAACCCCGATCAAGAACGACCCCAGGAAACCGGCCGGCCGATTTCGAAACTGATACCGATGCTCCATTTTCAGGAAATTGAGATTCAATACGCCCAGCAAATACAGCCCAAACACGATCACCACGATTCCCCCGAATCGTCGTAGATGCTCCTGGTAAGTGATCAATGCCTGCCCCAACAGGCTGGCCGAAGCCCCGAAGGCTACAAACACAGCCGAAAACCCCGCGATGAAGAGCAGAGAATTGAGGACGATGGCCTTGCGAAATCGGCTTCGTTCCGACACGTCAGTCAACTGCTCAATGGACAACCCGGTAATGTAGGAAATGTACGATGGCACGAGAGGCAACACGCAGGGGGACACGAACGACAACAAGCCTGCAGAAAATGCAGCCACGAGTGAGATCGACTGCACCGAGTCACTCATGCGAAGGCTCCTGCAACAAGGCTTCGACCAACCGCTTTCCGGCCGGCGCGCTCCAGTCTCGGGCACCTGGTATCCGGTTGCGGATGATACCTTTGCGATCAATGAGAAACGTCATGGGCAACTGGCGCGCACCATACTGCAGGCCGATCCTGAAATCGGCATCGTGCAACACAGGAAAGGTAAACCCAACCTCTTGCTGAAACGGACGAGTGACCACCGTCCCCTGGGCATCGGTTGACACGGCCAGGATCTCGAATTCCTTGCGGCTGAACGATCGATACAATCGCTCCATCGCCGGCATCTCAATTTTACAAGGGCCGCACCAGGTCGCCCAAAAGTTCAGGAGAACGACTTTGCCGCGAAACTGATCGAGGGTGACATTAAATCCCTGGGAATCCTTGAGCAGAAAATTCGGCGCCTCCTCATCGACCTGAGGAGCACGGTTGGCCACCGGAACGGGAGACGAGCTTGCGGGAGCCGACGCGTCACGAGCATCGGCAATGATGGCTCCGCCGATCACTAACCCCACACCGATTATGGAGAATACAGACCAGCGATGTATCATCACACTTACGACGCCGGTGCCAGCTGAGGAGCAGCAGGCACGGCTGCCGCCTTTTCGGCAGGCTTTAACAGTTGCGTGAGCACCTTGAGATTATCCAGACGCGTCCAATCCCGAGGCCCGATCACTTTTTCACGCAACACACCTTGCTGATCGATAATGTACGTCTCGGGAACGCCCATTAACTTGTAGCGTTTGTCCGTCTGCCCCCAAGAATCGACCAGCACGGGGAACGTGAGATTCAGACCTTTGACAAAGGGCGGGATCTCCTTCTTCGTCGTCACTCGATCGATGCTGACGGCAAGGATCACCAATCCGTCTTTTTCAAAGTTTTTGTACAGCACTTCCATGGAGGGCATTTCTTCGCGACAGGGCTTGCACCAGGTCGCCCAGAAATTCAAGAAGACCACCTTGCCCCGGTAATCGGACAGCCGCAACTGCTTCTCGTTCAAGTCGGGGAGTTGAAAGTCCGGCGCCTGCTTGCCGACGACGAGTGGTTCGTACTTCGAACTCTGCAGCCACACGACCAGAAACATCACGCCCAGGATGGTCGCGGCAACAAGCACGACGAGCATTCGACCGGGGCCGCTTCGCCCCACAGTGCCGGCTGACGTCTGATTGGCCTGGTCAGTCATGGTCTACGCATACGCATGGAGACCGGAGAGCAAGAAATTCACTCCCCAGAAACAGAAGATCACCATCAGGAATCCGAAGATCGCATAGATGGCGGCCTTGTGCCCTTCCCACCCTCGCGTCATACGGGCATGAATATAGGCCCCGTAGATCAGCCACACGATCAGCGACCAGGTTTCCTTCGGATCCCAACTCCAGTAACCACCCCAGGCATAGTTCGCCCACATCGCTCCCAGGATGATCCCAAACGCCAGCAGCGGAAACCCGAGCATGATCGCCTTATATCCAAGCTCATCGATGGTTTCGAGATCGGGAAAGGCCGCGTAGAATCTGGACTGCAGTCCCCGATTCACCGCTCGCTCCTTGAACAGGTACATCAGACCCAGTCCACCGGCCATGGCGAACGCAGCATAGCTGGTCAAGGTGACGGAGACATGGATATAGATCCAATAGCTGTTTAACGCCGGAACGAGCGGCTCTGCCGTCTGGTACCGGTAGGGCAAGAGCGACGCTGCCCCCATGGCGATGAACCCAATCCCCACCACGAAAGCCCCGACCGCCTTGATCCTGTACCGAAACTCCAGGAGGACATATCCCAGAATGATGGCCCAGGAGACATAGGCCATCGCCTCGAACTGATTCGACCACGGAGCAAATGTGCCGGAATGCTCCATTCGCTCGAACGCCCTGGTGGTCAACGCCAGCGTATTCAGCACCCATCCAAACACCGTGACCAACGTGGCCACCTGCCCTAATTGAGTAGCCCAGGCACCATCACGGTCTTCAAGATTGTCGATGGGATGCCCTGCCGGAGCCATCTGCATGGCGGGACGTTTCGCGAAGAGATACGCCACATAGAGGCCCAGTGCGGCCAGGTACAGCCAGAAGGTCATATCGAAGAGAAACAACGATCGCATCATAACAGGCCTCCGTCTCTCATATCGTCGTGTGCAGCACGCCTCCAAAGGAGGGCTCCTTCGAGCGGTGCCGCATCGGTCATCAGGATGAGGTCTTAGCTTGAATCTTGTCCGTCAGTTTCTTGAACTCTTTTTGAAAATCAATCTGGCTCTTATGCGTCGTGCCCCCCAGGTGAAGCGTCACCCCGGACTCGCCAGGAATAATCTTCGCCCACAGCCGCCGATGGTAGATCAGCGACGACAGCGTCATACCTACCACCAACATCGTACACCCAATCCAGACCATGTTGATGCCGGGATTCCTGGCAATCTGCAACCCGGTGAACTTCTTGGGCTGATACCCGATGAATTCAAACTGATACGCGGAGTCTTTGATCTCAAAGAGATCCGGATAATGATAAAACACCCACGGTGTGGATTGCACGGAACTGCGCTCATCCACCGCCAACCGGATCGCCGGATTGGCGTGTTCGGCCGTCTTGGAGAAAACTTTCTTCTCCGTCGAGTTGAACGCGAAATCGGCCACGAAATCCGTCATCTTCATCTTGAGGGGCAGCCCATCGACGGCTTTTTCTTTGTTCCACTCCAGGTCGACCGTCGCTAGGATTTTATCGTTCGCCTTGTCCTTAATATTGATGCGAGCGGCCTCGATCTGATCCCAGGCATCCCCATAACTGGACTGGTAAAACCAGATGCCCTTGTACACCAGCGGATCATTGACGGTAATGGTCTTCGTCATCGTCGGCGTCCCCTGATCGATGACCGTCAAGGTACTGTTGTAGGACTTCACCGAACCGTTTTCATGGTAGTCGATCCAGAACTTATCGACACGGAGATCAAAGTTGCCTCGCGGAATGTGATACGTCTGCCCCTCTAAGCACACCCCGAACTCTTGGAATCCATAGTAGCTCCCGAGCAGGCCACCCAACACGATCACCGTCGCGCTCAAATGGGCTACGTGCGCACCGACTCGGCCCATGATGCCTTTGGTCGCATAGACGGTGACTTCCCCGGGCTCACTCTTCGCAAGCACTCTGTAGCCCTTTTCCGCAAAGAGCCTCACAAGGCCTTCGGCAACGGTTTCTTTGGGCTGATCGAGCGCGAGAGTCGTCTGTTGCTTCATCCCCTGGATAAAGGACAATGAGACACTGACCTTGTCCTGACGCATCGAGCGCCACACACTGGGAAACCGTTTATAGAAACAGGTAAGTGAATTGACGCAGAGCAGTCCGAGCAGTCCGGTGAACCACCAGGTGTGATACACATCGGTGAACCCGAGGCGGAGAAACCAGCGGTAGGCCTCTTCCCCATACTCCTGCACATAGGTTTCCGGACGCTCACCCTGCTGAATCACAGTCCCGATGGTGGCGGTCATGGCGAGGACAATGAATAAGAACATCGCCAACTTAATAGAGGCGAAAAAGTCGACGACCTCGCGTGAAAACTCTTCCCATCCCAGGCCTGAAGTGGAAGGACGGGTTGCGCTCACATCGGATGCTGCATCAGATTTATCGTTCATGAATCAACACGCCTCGTTGCTTCGACCTGGCCGTCATGCAGACCATCATCATACCTAATGACGAGCTGCGTGTGGGATTCTGCGGCCAATGCAGGCCGGTACCACGAGGTTGGAAGTGCCGGGGCAGAGCGTCTATAGTGAAAAGGTTCCAAATGCGCGAAAAGTAAGCCATCTTACAAGTCGTCTCAAAGGGCTGTCAAGCAAGCCGCGCGGACGGAGCAGCACCGCACCAAATCCACTAAGAACGGTAGACAAAAATCCTCCGGTCAGCTACTATTGCTTTAGGTTTTTGCGGAGTTGCCATATCAGTGTAGGTGCCGAATCTTCCACCTTCGTTCGGCGTGCCACCGAATTCTAACCGCCGCATCCTCGAGTCACTTCACTTCCAGGGGGAACAATGAGACATAACTATTTGTTTACGTCTGAATCGGTCACGGAAGGACACCCGGACAAGATCGCCGATCAAATTTCCGATGGAATCCTTGATGCCATTATTGCCCAAGACAAGCTTTCCCGGGTCGCCTGCGAGACGATCCTGACGACTGGTATCGCCTTCGTGGCCGGTGAAATTTCTACCAAAGCCTACGTCGAGATCCCCGATATCATCCGTGATGTGATCAAGGATGTCGGCTATACCGATGCCTCATGGGGCTTCGACTCCAATACCTGCTCTGTCCTGACCTCCATCCACCAGCAATCCGGCGATATCGCCATGGGAGTGGATTCCGGCGGCGCAGGAGACCAGGGGCTTATGTTCGGTTACGCGACCAACGAAACGACGGAGCTCATGCCGATGCCGATCGTGCTGGCGCATCGGCTCACCAAGCGCCTGGCGGAAGTGCGGAAGAAGAAGATTCTGAAGTGGGTTCGCCCCGACGGGAAATCCCAAGTCACGGTTGAATACAAGGACGGCAAACCGTTCCGCGTGGATACCATTGTGGTGTCCACCCAGCATAGCCCTGAGGTGACCAATAAGCAGATTGAGAAGGATTTGATGGAGCATGTGATTCGCCCGGTCATGCCGAAAGGCCTCTATGACCCAACCAGCGTGAAACATCACATCAATCCCACCGGACGCTTCGTGGTCGGCGGTCCGATGGGCGATACGGGGCTGACCGGCCGCAAGATTATCGTCGACACTTACGGCGGCCACGGCAGCCATGGCGGTGGCGCGTTCTCGGGGAAAGATCCATCAAAGGTGGACCGCTCGGCTTCCTATATGGCCCGCTACATCGCCAAGAACATCGTTGCCGCAGGACTAGCATCAAAGTGCGAAGTTCAGCTGGCCTATGCGATCGGAGTTGCCGACCCCGTCTCCGTGCTGGTCGATACCAAGGACACCGAAAACGTCGCTCCCGAAAATTTGGACAAGTTGGTTCGAAAGCATTTCCCACTGACCCCGCGCGGGATCATCGACCATCTCAAGCTTCGCCGTCCAATCTTCAGAAAGACGGCCGCCTACGGACACTTCGGCCGTAACGAGCCGGAATTCACGTGGGAAAAGACCGACAAGGCAAAAGCCTTGCGGAAGGATGCAGGCCTCTAGAGTCCTGTCACACCTGTCACAGCCAAGGGGGCGGGTCACAAGCCCGCCCCTTTTTTCTGCAATCGAAAACACCCCATCAGACACGACACAGGAGGAGGAACCAGTGGATTACGATGTGAAAGACATGGGCTTAGCTGATCAGGGCAAACTCAAGATTGAATGGGCCGAAGCCACGATGCCGGTGCTGCGGCTGATTCGCAAACGATTCGAGCGTGAACGTCCACTGAAAGGCATTCGCGTCACCGCCTGCCTCCACGTCACCACCGAAACCGCCAATCTCATGAAAACGCTGAAGGCCGGAGGCGCAGATGTACGGCTCTGCGCGTCGAATCCCCTGAGCACACAGGATGACGTCGCCGCCGCGCTGGTTCGCCATGACGGCATTCCCACCTTTGCGATCAAAGGTGAAGACAACCAGACCTACTATCGCCACATCGAATCCGCGATCGGCCACAAGCCGCAAGTATCCATGGATGACGGGGCCGACGTGGTCTCGCACCTCCATTCCAAACGCAAAGATCTGCTCAAGAACGTGATCGGCGGCACAGAGGAAACCACCACCGGCGTGATTCGACTCCGCAGCATGGCCGAAAAGAAGGTCCTCAAATTCCCGGTCATCTCCGTCAATGACGCCGATACCAAGCATATGTTCGACAATCGGTACGGCACGGGTCAAAGCACCCTAGACGGTATCGTACGCGCCACGAATCGCCTGGTCTGCGGCTCCACAGTCGTCGTCGTCGGCTACGGATGGTGTGGCCGTGGAATCGCCATGCGCGCAAAGGGCATGGGGGCCGATGTCGTCGTCACCGAAGTGGATCCCATGAAGGGGCTGGAAGCCGTCATGGACGGCTACCGCGTCATGCCCATGGAACAGGCTGCTGCGATCGGCGACTTCTTCGTCACCGTCACCGGCAACATTCACGTGATCCGTGGCGAACACTTTGCAGCCATGAAAGACGGCGCGATCGTCTGCAACAGCGGGCACTTCAATGTTGAGTTGGACATACCGGCACTGGAAAAGCTCAGCAAGAAAAAGCTTGCGGTGCGGACCGGTGTAGACCAGTACACGCTGAAGAATGGTCGGCGCGTGAGCCTGCTCGGCGAAGGTCGGCTGGTCAATCTCGCGACGGCGGAAGGCCATCCTTCCAGCGTCATGGACATGAGCTTTGCAAATCAAGCACTGGGAGCGGAATTTATCGTCAAGAATTACAAAAAACTCGAGAAGAAGGTGTACCCTGTCCCTGCCGATATCGACAAGGAAATCGCTCGTCTCAAACTGGCGGGCATGGGCATGTCGATCGACAAACTCACCAAAGAGCAGGTGAAATATCTGGCCTCTTGGGAAATGGGAACCTAGCGCGCTACACCTAAGCCGGAGCCTCGAACTGTGAGGCTCCGGCCGACCTCTTCCCGCATCCCCATTCATTACCCGCAATACCAATCGCCTGTTTCCCCGCAGCCACTGCTTCAGCGCATCACCCGCAGCCATCCATTTGTGGGCAGTATTACTTTGAGGAGGAGACAAGAACCTCGTATCAACACCGGCATGCGTCAGACGTCACATGCGATCAATGGCGCGATACAACCACATGGGCAATGGACCGGTAGGCACATCTCTAGATGAACGTCATACCAAACTCTGCGAAGAGGCTCAGCAAGGCTCCTAGGGAACAACGGGGTTTCTGGGGCTCAGGCGGATCACAACCAGCCGACCGAGTGAACGCGCCGCTTTAGCGTGTCTGCACCATCGGCAGTTCTCGAGTGCCTTCTGCTTCCTGCTGAATCCGCTGCCGTTCAGCTTTGGATTCTTCCATGACATTGTGCAGTAACTCGTCACTCAGCTGGGTGAGCTGGGCTGCAGCATCCTTCATTTCGGCATGCTCCACGGCACGCGAAAGAACCTCCGCCTTGGTCGCACCTTTTTTCTGACCGAGGAAGGGCTTCATGATGAGATAGGCAACGTCACGGAACGGCATATAACGGAGGAAGCGGCGAAGCAATTTGAAGGTTTGAATGGGATACCGAGTCAACTTGTAGAGAAACAGTTTCTTCAAACCTTCCTGGCGGACTTGATTGATCACTTCCCCAGGAAGGCACGTGGGATCAATCTCGGAGCATTTGAAGTACTTGTACCAATCCTTGGCGTCACTCACCAGACCACGCTTGACGTATTCCTGCCACAGAGGCGTACCCCGGTAGACACAGAGCCGATTGAAGCCGAACGTATCCAACGGAAGCCGTGAGGCGAACTCAAACGTCTTCTCCATATCCTCAACGGTTTCATCTGGATTTCCGACTGTGAAGAACCCGTGAACGATTTCAATGCCCGCCTTCTTCGCATTCTTGACGGCGGTCTCCACTTCCTCCAACGTCTGTTCCTTTTGCAGTCGATCCAAAATTTTTTGGCTTCCGCTTTCGATTCCAAACATGACCGTCCGACAGTGGGCCTGCGCCATAATGGGGAAGAGATGTTGCGCGACGGAATCCACCCGTCCTTCGATTCCCCACTGAATTGAGAGCTTGGCATCAATGACCCCTTGACAGATCGCTTCGATGCGCTTGGGTTGAAGCAGGAAATGGTCGTCGACGAAATAGACAGACCCATACCCGTTGGCCTCAAGATATTTGAGCTCCGCCACCACGTGATCGGCGCTCCTGGCGCGCCACTTTCCCTCATTGAAGATCGGGATATCGCAGAACACGCAGGGCCAGGGGCACCCCCTTGAGGTCTGCATGGTCGTAAATCGTTCCATGGAAAGAACCGCCGGCACGTCCAGCGGCATCGATTCCACAAAATCCAATTCGAGGCTTTCCCGATCGGGAAACGCCCACTGATCGAGATGACGTTCCACAGAACGATTCGGGTTGTTCACCACACGCCCGTCCTTCGCCCACGTCACGCCGCCGACGGAACTGGGATCGTCCATGTTCTTGAGTAGGTCCAACAGGAGCTGCTCTCCATCCCCACGACAAACAAAATCCACTTCGGGACACTGCAACTTGACCAATCCCGCATTCAGACTGGCAAACACCCCCCCAAATGCCAACTTGACCTGGGCATCCTCGGCTCGGATCTGCCTAGCTAAAATCTTGGCGTAGGGGTAGCTCGTCGTACTTAGGAAGCTTAGCCCGACAAGCACCGGCTTCCGGGTTTTAATCTGTTCGATGATGAAGTCGTTGGGAGTTTCCGGGTTGGCTTGGTCGAACATCACGCACTCATGTCCGGCCTGTTTTAGTACGGCGGACAGCGACATGATGCCGATCGGCGGAAAACCCATGACTCGAATGCGACCGTTCTTTGCCCGAGTCTTTGCGGGCAATGCATAAAACTGGGGATCGCGAACGTGTATCAGAAAGACCAACATGTCAGCGTCCCTATTCTTGGAGAAGGGTTGATGAGAGACGAGCGGCGCCCCTATGAAACCGATGGCAACTCACAGGGCCTGCAGCCTATCACGACTAGCACACAGGGGAAAAGAAAGAATCTCGGCACTCAGTGCTGCGGCTTGATGGGTTGAGCCCCTTCAAACATCAAGGTTTCCCCTGGTTGCATCAGGAGAAATCCGATGTGCCGGCGCTTCACTTCCTCGCCGAACTCACGGGCATCCTGAGTCAGTACTGGGAAGGTGCCGTAATGATGAGGAATCGCATACTTGGCCTTGACGCTGGCCGCCGCCCTAGCCGCCATGGCCGACTCCATCCCGAAATGTCCCCCGATGTTCAACAAGGCGATATCAGGTCCGTACTGCTCCCCGATGACCTCCATATCCTTGAAGTATGCCGTGTCTCCGGAGTGATAGAACGTCGGCCCCTGCTGGATCGTTAGAACAAAACCGGCCGGGTTTCCGCCATACACAAAATCCGATTCCTGTTCCTTGGCGAAAGGGTTTCCCAAACCGCTGGAATGCACGGCGGGTGTCATCGCCACCTGCACTTCGCCGTCAGCGATTCGGATTTCCCCCCCGGGATTCATGAACGTGGGAAATCCGATCTGCTCTTTTGGGTATCCGTGAAGTTTGGACAACGTGGCCGCCAACTCAAAATTGGCCACGAGTTTAGCCCCGGTCTTCTTCGCAATGGCAACGGCATCCCCCACGTGATCAAAATGCCCGTGCGTGATGAGAATATAATCGGCCTTCGTCATATGGTCGACCGGGTTTTGCTTATCCTTGACCAGTGGATTGAGTGGGTTCTGCAACCAAGGGTCGATCAGAATGATCGCGCCTTTAGGCGTGGTGATCTCAAACGCGGCATGTCCATGCCACGTCAGGGTTGTGCCACGTTCGGCAGCCACTGCAACAGAGCCCCACCATGTGACCGCCAACAGCACCGCTAGAACACGAATCTTCATAGCCCCTCCACGATCGTCAGTACGTGCGCCCTGTTTCTCTGCAGCATGCCCAAGCCGCGCGCGAAACTCAACCCCGAAAATACAACGGGGGCGCCGGATTGCCCGACGCCCCCGTTTGGATACATCTTGAGCTGCGTTTATCGGCCCAATGCAGCCTTCACGGCATGACCAATCTCTGCAGGATTCTTCACCACACGCACACCGGCTGCTTCAAGGGCCTTCATCTTTTCGGAAGCCGTGCCCTTGCCGCCTGAAATGATGGCACCAGCATGTCCCATTCGACGCCCAGGGGGGGCAGTGATCCCGGCGATAAAACTCACCACAGGCTTCTTTACCTGTTTCTTGATAAACTCTGCCGCTTTCTCTTCCGCATCACCGCCGATTTCGCCAATCATGACGATGGCCTGCGTTTCTGGATCTTTCTCAAACAGCGGCAGCACATCCACAAACCCGGTTCCATTGACCGGGTCACCACCGATACCGACACAGGTCGTCTCCCCAAGCCCCAAGGTCGATAGCTGATGGACGGCTTCGTACGTGAGGGTGCCGCTGCGGGAAACCACCCCGACCACACCTTTCTTATGAATGAATCCAGGCATGATCCCAATTTTGGCTTCATCGACCGTGATGACACCAGGGCAGTTGGGGCCGACGAGCCTGACATCCCGCCCACGCAGGGCTCGCTTGACCCGGACCATGTCGTTGACAGGGATTCCTTCCGTGATACAGATCACGAGCTTGACGCCTGCATCAGCGGCTTCGAGAATCGCATCCGCACAAAAAGGCGGCGGCACAAAGATCAATGATGTGTCGCATTCCGTCTTCTTCACGGCGTCGCGCACAGTATTGAAAACAGGAATGCCTTCGACCTCCTGCCCGGCCTTGCCAGGCGTCACGCCTGCAACGACCTGCGTCCCATAGGCTTTGCACTGGGTCGCGTGGAAGGAACCTTCCTTTCCCGTGATTCCTTGTACAACCACCCGCGTGTTCTTATTCACCAAGATGCTCACGATATCCTCTTCTCTTTCCCGCCTCCCCCGGAGCACCGGGCAGGCGCGCAATCAATGACGTGCGGCGCTGTGAACGCTGTACTGCGCGGATCAACCCAGGCGGCCGCCGATTCCCGCAACGAGCGCAGAGTCAGCCCCAACCCAGGCCTCATCAACCTCAGGCGGCTTTTCCAGTCAACTTCACAATTTTTTGCGCCGCCTCCCAGAGGTCATCGGCAACGTCCACTTTCAATCCTGATTCCGCGAGCAGTGTTCTCCCTTCGGGCGCATTCGTACCTTGCAGGCGAACCACAAGCGGCACATTGATTTTCACTTCCTTCGCGGCTTCGATCACACCGTTGGCGATACGTTCACAACGAACAATTCCACCAAAGATGTTGATGAAGATGCCTTTGACGTTCGGGTCCTTCAACAGAATCCGAAAGCCGGCTGCGACGGTATCCTTAGTGGCGCCGCCACCCACATCAAGAAAATTTGCAGGCTCACTGCCGGCAAGCTTAATCACGTCCATTGTGGCCATGGCCAACCCGGCTCCATTCACCATACAGCCAATGTTGCCATCGAGCTTCACGTAATTGAGATTGTTCGCCGTTGCCTCGATCTCCAAAGGATCCTCTTCGTTCAAGTCGCGCATGCTCTGCACGTCCGCGTGCTTGAAAATACCATTGTCATCAAACGAGACCTTGCCGTCCAATGCCACCAACGTTTTTTCTTTCGTGATGATCAGGGGGTTGATCTCTACCAATGCCGCATTCTTCTCCATAAAGAGACGGTAAAGATTCCCCAGCAACTGGACAAAGGGGTTGATGACTGTCGGTTCGATGTGTTGCAGCCCAAGCGCAAACGCAACATTCCGACCATTGTGGCCCTGAAATCCAACCGCAGGATCAACGGCCTCCTTGATGATCTTCTCTGGGGATTTCTCGGCGACCTCTTCGATTTCCATGCCGCCTTCAGTGCTCGCGATAAAGGTGGCCCACCCGGTGTCTCGATCAACCAGGATGCTGAGATACAGCTCCTTGGCAATATTAGCTCCCTCTTCCATAAGGAGGCGATGGACCGTGCGACCCTTCGGTCCCGTCTGATGAGTGACCAGCGTCTTCCCGATGAGTTCTTTGGCCAAACCGGCGACCGCTGCCTTGTCCTTGGTAATCTTGACGCCTCCGGCCTTACCCCGTCCACCGGCGTGAATCTGTGCCTTGACGACAAGCACCGGTGTATTCAGTTCATTAGCCCAGGTGGTGGCCGCCTCAGGAGACGTGATTTCCTTCCCGCGCGGGACTGGTACGCCGAATTGCGCGAACAACGACTTGGCTTGAAATTCATGAACGTTCATTGATTCCTCTTAGGAGCTAGTGGCTCATGACAAATAACGTAACCCGTGCAGACGTCAACGTGGTTGCGCGGCCGCAACCTCGCGCTTTCACGTCGTCACGACACGGTCTGCTTCTTTACGCGTATACGCAGGAAGAATCATCGGGGAAATCACACCGCTGGAGTTGCCATGCCTCTTGGCTTCAGCTCTGAACCGTTGCAGATGGTTGAGCGTCAATTTCCCTTGCTGCATGGAGCTCGCTCGAGCGGCAGCCGTCAACCCTGACCGCTTGCCGAACACCATGAGATCGAGCAGAGAATTGCCCATCAATCGATTCCGCCCGTGTAATCCTCCGGATGCTTCTCCCGCGACAAATAGATTTTTGACGTTGGTTTCTGAATTCGCGTCGATCTTCACCCCGCCGTTCTGATAGTGCAACGTGGGATAGATGAGCACGGGGTCTTTACTGATATCGATTCCAAATCGCTCGAATTGCATCATCATGGCAGGGAAGTGCTTCTCCACAGTGCCCGGACCATGTTCGGCATCGAGCAGTGGAGTGTCCAGCCAGACCCCGACCCGTCCGGACATCGTACGAATCCCCCGTCCTTCCTCGCATTCTCGGATGATGGAGGAGGACACGACATCCCGCGTGTCCAATTCGTTGACGAATCGCTCGCCCTTGGCGTTCACCAAGTGTCCGCCCTCGGAGCGAATACCTTCGGTCACCAGTGCCCCGATCAATTGCTCGGGATACACCGCGCCGGAAGGATGGTACTGAAATGTATCGATATGATCGAGCTTCGCGCCCATCCGATAGGACAGGCACAAGCCATCGCCGGTGGCACCATAGTGATTGCTTGTTGGGAACCCCTGAATGTGTAACCGCCCGATTCCGCCAGTCGCCAGGATCACAGATTTCGCTGCAACGACGACATGACGCTGATTGTCGAGATCTTTAAAGATCGCACCGCTGCAGTGACCTTGGTCATCACTCAGCAGCTCTACCGCTGCACAAAACTCGAGCAGCTGTATCTTTTGATTCAGGACCTCGTCCTTCAATACACGCATAATCTCGAGGCCGGTGTAGTCAGAGCAGGTGAGAAGGCGCGGCTTGGAACTTCCGCCGCCCTTTTTCACATGCAGATTGCCGTCAACCTGGCGATCAAAGAGCACGCCGAGCTCAATGAGCCACTTGGCAATGGACGGCCCCTCCTCGACCATGACCTTCAGCAGTTCGTGGTCATTTTGCATGTGACCACCCTTGAGGGTGTCAAGAAAGTGGGTGACCGGGGAGTCTTCCGGAGCCACTGAAATTTGCATCCCGCCTTGCGCCATCACGCTGTTCGAGTCGCCCAGGCGAAGTTTCGTGGCTAGGATGACCTTGGCTCCGCTGGCGTGGGCGTGAAGCGCTGCTGCGCACCCGGCACCACCGCCGCCGATAACAAGGACGTCCGTCGTATACTGCGGAGTCACGTCGAGATTCTCAGGAATTGAGCTATCACCTTCCAGCAGGGCAGCCAATTCCACAACGGTTTTGTCATTGGCATTTGGACCAAATCGAATTGGTCGATAGGCACTGGCCCGATAGTCCGGGTGATACTTATGAATGAGTTGATCTCGGTCTGCGGGGGAGAACTTCTGGATCGTCTGCTTGCGGCGAGCGTCCCGCGTTTGATGAACAATCTGCTGGAGTGCGTGAATATCCATGGTTTCGCTTTCGGTGCAGCGCTCAATCCCCGAACAACGTGTCCGTGACCGGCGGAGGGCACAATGCGTTATTTCACTGTTGCGCAGTGGTCGGCCAATTCCTGTTCACTCATGCCGAGCACCTTCTTCCACTCGTCGTTATAGCGACCTTCTTGAATTTCCTTGATGCGGATATCGAGGCCCTGCGGTTTTTCGGTAAAATACGCACCTTGCGCCCGGCTGACATACAAGGCGACCAGATTAGGAGCAATATCCGCAATACAGACCGGCGTGCACATGCCACACATCACACAGTCCATAAACATCTCGGAGACGCTTTTGAAGTCTCCGAAGACGGCTTTCCATACGCCTTCCCGTACGTCGATTTTCTGCGGACAGGCTTCCGTACAGGCGTTACAGTTTCTGCACAGCGGCGCCTCCGGGTACAAATTGAAGAGATCTTGCTTGGGATCTTTCAGCGACTGGATGTCATACAGGGCTTTGCGCGCTGGAAACGGAGGCATGATGGTAAAGGACATGCCGTCTTCAACAGCCATCTGACAGGCCAAACAGGTTCGAACCTTCGGGTCGTCCTTGGTGCGATAATATGTGGCACAGGCGCCGCAGAATCCCCCGAGACATCCAGCACCTCGCACCACCTCCTGGCCGGTATGCCACAACGCCTTGATCACCGTAATACCTTCCGGCACTTCATACTTCTTACCGGAAATTTCTATCGTCACCATTTTGTGGCGCAACACTTCCGGCTGATCAATCACATTGGTGTCTTCTTGTGCCATGGCTCTCTCGTGAATCGTGAAAAGGTGCGGCGCAAAGAAGACCAAAAGTCTTCCTTGCGCCTGACCGGATCAAATCATGACCGCTTACGCAATCGCGTCAATGATTGCGTTCAGCGTTGCGCTAGGCCGCAAGGCTTTAGCGGCCTTCGTATCGTTCGGGTGAAAATACCCCCCGACGTCCTGCGGCTTACCCTGCGCGGCGAGCAGTTCGCCGTCGATCTTCTTCTCGTTGTCGCTCAGATCCTTTGCAATTTTCGCAAATCGCTCAGCGATCTTCTTATCTGCGGTTTGCGCCGCCAACGCCTGCGCCCAATACAGCGCGAGGTAGAAGTGGCTGCCGCGGTTGTCGATCTCGCCGACTTTACGCGCGGGGGACTTATTGCTCTCAAGGAACTTCGCGTTGGCTTGGTCCAGCGTATCCGCCAAAATCTTCGCCACCGGATTGTTGCCCACCTTCGCCAGATGCTCAAGCGACGCGGCCAGCGCAAGGAATTCACCGAGGGAATCCCAACGCAGATAGCCTTCTTCCTGGAACTGCTGCACATGCTTCGGAGCTGATCCGCCCGCGCCGGTTTCGAACAAGCCGCCGCCGTTGAGCAACGGGACGATCGAGAGCATCTTGGCGCTAGTGCCGATTTCAAGAATCGGGAACAGATCGGTGAGATAATCGCGGAGCACGTTACCGGTCACAGAGATCGTATCCTTGCCTTCTTTCATCCGCTCGATTGAGAAGCGGCAGGCCTCGGCCGGCGACATGATCTTAATCTCCAGACCGTTCGTGTCGTGCTTCGGCAAATAGGCATTCACCTTCTTGATCAATTCCGCGTCATGGGCGCGGGTCTTGTCCAACCAGAATACGGCCGGCGCACCGGTCGCACGGGCGCGCGTAACGGCCAACTTGACCCAGTCTTGAATCGGGGCATCCTTTACTTGGCACGCACGCCAGATGTCCCCGGTTTCCACCTGGTGCTGGTGTAGGACCGTTCCGTTCGCATCGACAATACGAATCGTGCCATTGCCCGGCGCCTTGAAGGTCTTGTCGTGGGAGCCATACTCCTCCGCCGCCTGAGCCATCAACCCAACATTCGGGATCGTGCCCATCGTGCGGGGATCAAACTGGCCCTTCTGCTTACAGAATTCGACGACTTCATGATAGACCGGCGCATAGCTGGAATCCGGAATCACACACTTCACATCCGCCGCTTTGCCGTCGGGCCCCCACATTTTGCCGCCATCACGGATGACCGGCGGCATAGACGCGTCGATGATGATGTCGCTCGGCACGTGAAGATTAGTGATGCCCTTGTCGCTGTTCACCATCGCCATCGGCGGGCGCTTCTGATAGACCGCCTGGATGTCGGCTTCAATCGCCTTGCGCTGATCGTCCGGCAGAGACTTGATTTTCGCATATACGTCGCCGAGGCCGTTGTCCGGATCGATGCCCAGCTTCTTGAACGTCTCGGCGTGCTTCTCAAACACGTCTTTGTAGTAGACGGTCACGCCATGGCCGAAGATTTTCGGATCGGAGACCTTCATCATGGTCGCCTTCATGTGGAGTGACCAGAGGACACCCTGTTTCTTTGCCTCTTCGATCTGCTGCTCCAGGAACGTGCGTAGCGCCTTGACGCTCATGAACGTGGCGTCAAGCACTTCACCGGCCTGCAAGGCAATTTTCTCCTTCAGCACGGTCGTCTTGCCGTCCGCACCGACGAACTCAATCTTGGCAGTCGTCGCCGCAGGGATCGTCATCGACTTTTCGTTAGAACGGAAATCCCCGCCTTTCATGTGGGACACGTGGGTCTTGGAGTCGGTGCTCCAGGGGGACATCTTGTGCGGGTGCTTCCGCGCATAGGCCTTGACGGACAGCGGCGCACGACGGTCCGAGTTGCCCTCGCGAAGCACAGGATTGACCGCGCTACCTTTGACTTTGTCGTAGCGGGTTTTGATGTCCTTTTCTTTGTCGTCCTTCGGATTCTCAGGATAATCCGGCAACTTGTATCCCTGGCTCTGCAACTCCTTAATGGTCGCGACGAGCTGCGGGATAGACGCACTGATGTTCGGCAGCTTGATAATGTTGGCTTCCGGCGTCTTTGCCATCTCGCCTAATTCGGCAAGGGCGTCGTGCTGCTTCTGCTCCGCAGTAAGGTATTCAGGAAACACCGCGATTACACGGCCTGCGAGCGAAATGTCGCGTAACTCCACAGTTACGCCCGCCGCTTTCGTGAAGGCGTTGATGATCGGCAGGAATGAATAGGTCGCCAGCATTGGCGCTTCGTCGGTCTTCGTATAAATAATTTTGTCTGCTTTTGCCATTGTACTTCTCCCCTTTTGCTGTATTGGTTTAGTTCAAAGCATTCAACGCTGATCCGGCCTTGAACCAGGTGATTTGCTGAGCGGTCATGCTGTGATTCGTCTGAATCTTCACATCCCCGCCAGTCTTATGAATGACCACTGTCACAGGCTTGCCCGGTGCCAAATTGGCCAGATCCACGACGCTGATACGATCGTTCTGTTCGATCTTCTCGTAATCCTTTGGATCGGCAAAGGTGAGCGGGAGGATGCCCTGTTTCTTCAGATTCGTCTCATGGATGCGGGCGAAACTCTTGGTGATGACCGCCCGCACATTCAAGAAGCGAGGAGACATTGCGGCGTGCTCGCGACTGCTACCTTCGCCGTAGTTCTCGTCTCCCACAACAATGGACCCAATGCCTTTGGCCTTGTAGGCCCGCGCGATCTGAGCCATGGTGAGGTTGGATTCACCGGTCAGTACGTTAGTTCCCTTTCCCGGCTCTGAGGAGAAGCTATTGTTGGCCCCAAGGAACATATTGTCGCTGATCTTGTCCAAGTGACCACGGAATTTGAGCCACGGCCCAGCTGGAGAAATATGGTCTGTCGTCGTTTTGCCTTTGGTCTTAATCAAAAGGGGCAATTTCTCGAAGTCTTTGCCATCCCATTTCGGGAACGGCTGCAGTAGTTGCAATCGCTCGCTGGTTGAAGGAATGTCGACCGTCAGATTCGAACCATCTTCTGCCGGTGCCACGAAACCTTCTTCACCTTTGGCAAAACCCTTAGCGGGCAATTCCTCTCCAACCGGCGGCTGAAGCTTGAATTCCTTCCCGTCCGCCCCCTTAACCGACTGGTTGACTGGGTCAAAGCCTAAATCGCCGGTGATAGCGTAGGCGGTCACCACTTCCGGACTGGCGAGGAACGACAGCGTTTCACTGATCCCATCATTCCGTCCGGGGAAATTGCGATTGAACGAACTGACAATGGAGTCCGCACGCCCCTTAACACCGTCTGCCCGCTTCCACTGTCCGATGCAGGGACCGCAGGAGTTTGACAACACAGTGCCGCCAAGTTTCTCGAACGTCTCAAGGAAACCGTCGCGCTTCATGGTGTGGTAAATACGCTCGGATCCCGGCGAAACCAGGAACGAAGCCTTCGCCTTCAGACCCGCCTTCAACGCCTGCTGCGCCACATGGGCGGAACGACTGATGTCCTCGTACGAGGAGTTGGTACAGCTGCCGATCAACGCCGCCTTCAGCTCGACCGGATATCCCTTTTCTTTCGCTTCGGCTTTCAATTTGGAGATTGGCCGCGCCAGGTCCGGTGTGTGAGGCCCAACGACATGCGGCTCCAGCTTTGACAGGTCGATCTCAACGATTTCATCGTAGTACTTCTCTGGTGATTGAGCGATTTCGGGATCGGCCACCAACAAGTCCTTGTGCGATTGCGCAAAGCTTGCCAGATCAGCCCGGTCGGTGATCTTCATGTAGGCCACCATCTTCTCGTCGAACGGGAAGACGGAGGTTGTGGCGCCCAACTCCGCGCCCATATTGCAGATCGTGCCCTTGCCGGTCGCGCTGATGGTTTCGGCACCAGGGCCAAAGTACTCAACGATCTTGTTCGTACCACCTTTCACGGTAAGCAGTCCGCACAGGTAGAGAATCACGTCTTTCGGAGAAGCCCATCCATTGAGCTTTCCCGTCAATCGTACACCGATCAGTTTCGGATGCAGGACTTCCCAGGGGAGGCCAGCCATAACTTCACCGGCATCCGCCCCACCAACACCGATCGCCAACCCACCCAAGCCCCCGCCATTCGGCGTATGCGAATCGGTTCCGATAATCAAACAACCGGGAAATGCGTAATTCTCGAGCACAACTTGGTGAATGATGCCGGCACCCGGCTTCCAAAAGCCGATGCCATACTTCTTCGCGGCAGAGGCAAGAAAATTATAGACTTCCTTGTTCTCATCGAGCGCCCGAAGAAGGTCCTTTTGTGATCCCATTTCGGCACGGATCAAGTGATCACAGTGAATCGTGCTCGGCACCGCTGCTTTTTTCTTATTGGCTTGCATGAATTGCAGCACCGCCATCTGAGCTGTTGCATCCTGCATCGCCACACGATCCGGACGGAGCGCCAACATCGCCTTGCCCCGTTCCCAGCTCTGGCTATCAAAATTATCCGCGTGTGAGACAAGAATTTTTTCCGCAAGCGTCAGGCCACGGCCGAACTTCTTTCTGGCCTTGGCAAAGACATCCGGCATCTTGGCATACAGTGCTTTGGCGAGATCCATCGACATAGTGGGTTCTCCGTCTGTTAGTACGATCTATGGGGTGCGCGACCCATCGTCCGTGAGGCGCCCTTGCAGGGCTCATCGCCTCACGAACGATGCATCACGGGTTGTGCTACTTCAGCGGCGGTACTTCACGACGCTTGGGCGCCGCATAGTTCACCAGATAATCAAACAACCGAATCAAACGGCTTTCCTGGCGTTTCTGATCCACCCAGTGCCCGATCAAACCGATCGTCCGGGAGAGGATAAAGAAACCGTTCAAGCTGTCGACCGGGAATCCGATATCGACCAGGACGGCTGCCATGGTGCCGTCGACATTCAGAATCAGATTGTCTTTCTTGACCGCCGTGACTTTCTCGACCTCCAACGCAAAGTCGAGACACGGAGTCTTGATATTCAGGCTCTTCACGTACCCAACCAGTTCCTTTACACGCTTGTCTGGGTTACGCAAGCTCTTTACCCGATGGCCGATACCTGGGACTGGCCCATGATTCTTTTTCATGTAGGCCAGAAATTCATCCACCGCCATCTTGTTATCGACAGCATACTTGAAGAACCGACCGGCGTCCGTGACGGCGCCGCCGAATCGAGGACCGATCATGATCAGACCGGCGGCCACCGCCTGCGACAGGCCGATACCAGCACAGGCTGCCAAAATGGTGGCATAGGCGCCACTCACGCAGGGACCGTGATCGGCAGAGAGCATCATGATACGCTTGATGATTTCCGCTTCCTGCTTGGAAATGAGCCGCTTGTCCCACAGCAACCCGATGACGTGCGGAATCTCGTAGCCCTTATTGATGAGTTCGGAAGCTGGGTATCCGTCGTAGCAAGGTTCGTCGCCGCGGTCATCGCTGATCGTGGTACGGATCAGCGGAGCCACCATGACTTCGTCGGCCTTCATCGCTTCTTCGATGGACTTCGGGAGCTTTGGCAGGGTCGCCGGCTCCACCACCGGTTTCACTTGGCCGGACTTGAGCAACTCTTCGTACGTTTCCTTGATGACCGGGCCTAACGCCCCGAACGTCGGCGGAACAATCGCGCCCGCCTTCTTGAGCGCATCTGATTTGGAGCGGGCCGATCCTTCGCCCTTCATGCCTTCCTTGGCGCCCGCATGCCCAAACTTCATACCTTTCGGCAAGCTTTCCTGACAGAATCCGGACACGACGCCGATCAACTTAACCCGGCGCTTCTTCGCGCCATACCACTCGGCCGCACGCTCCTCCAAGTCCCCGCCCATTTCGCCCACAATGACGACCGCCTTGGTCTGCGGATCGTTTTCAAACATCTCCAAGTAGCTGACATAGTCAGTCCCGGGATAGGCATCACCGCCAATACCGATGGCCGTGGTGATACCGTCGGCGAACTGGGAGCAGATCCAGATGATCTCGTTGGAGAGACCACCCGACTTCGTAATAACACCGAACGAGCCTTCTCGATACAGCTTGGAAAGAACGAGGTTGTCGAAGGCACCACCAATGACGCCCAACCGACAGGCACCGGCTGAGATGATGCCGATGGAGGACGGACCATTGAACACCTTACCAAGCTTACGGGCATGGGCACCCAACAACTTGGCATCCTTTTCTGGCACACCCTCGGTGATCATCGAGACCACCTTGATATGGGAATCGTCCAGGGCCTCCATCCCGCCCTTCATGGCGCGATCGGCACCGATGTAGACAAGGCTGGTGTTGATGGCAGGATGGTGCTTGGTCGCTTCCGCGATGCTCTTGTAGATGGGAATGGCGATCAATCCGCTGCCGTAGGGAATTTCGTTCGTTTTGCCGGCGTCCGGCGGATAGACGAAGGCTTCCACATTCAAAGGCCGCTTGATCAGATAGCAAAACTCCGCCATCCGGCGCGCCGCGTTGACACCTGCCTGACCACCCTGAATCACTACGCGGGTGTCTTTGTTTGCCAGAATACTCATCGGGGTCTCCCTCTTAAAAGGCCGTGAAGAGTGACGGGTGACAAGTGACGAGAAGGAGCCAGCGCCCCTGCAGTCCTGTCACACGTAACGCGTCACTCGGTACGCATCATTTCGTTTGGAGCGCCTTGTCAACAATGTCGGTCAGCGGCGTGTTCCGGTCGAAGACATGAATGTCGAAGCCTTCTTCCTTCAAGGTTCGCATCGCGTCCAGACCTTCCTTCTCGCGCGGCCCGCCGCGGCGGACCCAAATCTTCACGCCCTTCAACTTGCCATCCGTCTTAGCCTTGCGGAAACCGTTGATGATGCCGCCGAATGTCTTCTTCACGTCAGTGAAGTTTGCGATCGCACCGCCAACGATGATGTTCTTGATGCCAGGCAATGAGCAGACCTTCTCCGTCAATACCTCTACCGCCCAGTCAGGCGGATCGCCTGAATATTCGGCATAGTTCGCCAATTTTCCACCACGCGCGACCACCGCGTCCGAGTAGTACACACTGGCTCCGCCGCCGGCAGGCAGCATTGCCGTATCACCACCAGGGATTTCGATGAATTTCACCGAGCCCTTGATTTTGCTGTCCACCGCCATGACTTCAACTTCATCTTTGGAGTAGGCTCTTCCGAATTCGGCCGCAAAGGCAAAATTCCAGTCGGGATGACGGAATTTGGCGTCACCGTCAAGCAGCGTCACGGCATCGAGCGCGACCAATTCACCGTCGCTCTCGCGGGTGACGACCGGATTCACTTCGAGATACTGGGCATCCTCGCTGTCGAAGCAGGTGAACATCTTCCCTGCGAACTCAGCCATTTTTTTGGCCAAGGCCCCTGTGAATCCAGCCTCCTTGGCCAGCTTCTCCAATCCCTCGGGCGTCGGCTGCTGCCCCACGTCCAAACACAAACGTTTCACACGCTCCCAGTTCGACTCCACCTCAATGCCGCCGCAGTTGGCGACGAGGATTTCACTGCCTTCCCGCGTCGACTTTACCGCACAGTAGTATTCTTCCTTGTGCGGCACCATCTCGGACACGATGACTTGAGACACCGTGATGCTTCCGACCTGGCGACCGATCATTTCCTTGGTCGCGGCAATGGCAGCTTGCAAATCCAAGCCGACCTTGACCAGGCCAAGCTTGAATCGTGAACCCAATGCTTCATGCGCCTTGGCCACCAACTTGGATGCTTTCATCCAGTCATTGGCCTGTCCAAGCTTGGTCAATTCATCCGCAGAGGTCACCACCACATAGTTCGGAACGTGGATCCCCCACTTCTTCATCAGCCCCATGCCGGGGCCTTCGAGCACTTTCGCCATGGTTGAGGACTCCTTGTATGTGAACGGGCAGAGAAAAGGATGGACAGAGTACCGAATTCTGACGATGAGCTCAATCCGCCAAAGGGCCTAAACTATGAGCACAGAAGTCCTAGCACGATCGGCACCGAAGATTCATCAGCATAAATTATTGATAATATTAAATTGTCATCAAAAAGAACCCCGCAGAGCAACCCACGCGGCTATGCACGACGTTGACGCCTCATCTTCTGGCAAAGCGGGCAATAGAAGGAACTTCGTTCGCCAACGGATCGTTGAATGGTCGCGCCACAAGCATTCGGACAGCGCTCGCCGGTCTTACCGTAGACTAAATGTTTCTGTTTATACCGCCCCTCCGTGCCATCGGGGGAAAAATAGTCGCGTACACTGGAGCCGCCCATTAGAATGGCTTCTTGTAAGACCTCTCCCATCACCTCGTGGAGACGCATCGCTACCACATCCGCTATTTGATTTGCTGGCTGGTCGGGGTGAAGCTTGACACGAAACAAAATCTCGTTCGCGTAAATATTGCCGATTCCCGCAATGACTTGTTGGTGCATCAGGAGTGTCTTGAGCCTGCTTCGCGTAGAAGCGAGAACCTGAACAAATTGATCTCGACTGATCGTGAGGGGATCGTAGCCGAAGCGACGCGAGGTATACTCATCCAAGCCTGATTGGTCTAAGAAAGACAGCCGTCCGAATCGACGTGGATTCCAATAGCGAACTTCCGGCTCATCCACGCCCTCTAGCCGCAGAATACAATGCGTATGTTGCGGGTGCTTGGTGTGAGCCCCTCGGAAAAGAAGTAATCCCGTCATGCCCAATTCTGCCGCAAGGAATCGGGCTTGCTTCGCACGAGTAAACGTTAGAATCACACTTTTCCCGCGGCGCTCCACCCCTGCTATTTTCGCCCCATGATACCACCCGAGCGACGCAAGTCCCTCCCGTACAATATCTCCACGTCCAACCCAACAATCTCGCACGGTAGCCCCCGTCACGCGAGCGCGGAGCTGGCAGGCAGCAACTTCTGCTTCCGGCAATTCAGGCATAGAAGTAGATTCCTCAGGAAACTGAATCTGACAGCATCAATCGAACGAGATTACGCCACGAGCCAAACACAAAATGCAACCCTGGCGCGGCGCGCTCAAGCGGCTCCTGCACAAGAGATCCGCTCTGTAGTACATGTCGAAGGAAACGGAGGGACTGTCGGACAGGACTGCTTGCCCGGGATACTAGTCGATGTTGCCCGTTGGCGAGACCGATCGGTTTCGCCGATAGCCATTCACCACATCAATCACTTCCTGTAGACGGGGCAACGGCATTCCACCAGGCCGCCTGGTGAGGACAAGCTTGACGGCATCGGCATAAGCCATTCCCTCTACGCAACACAGATACGCAATCACCACAGAGACCGACCGTCCCATCCCAGCCCGACAACACACCATCAACCGCTGGTCCGGCAGGTTCGCTGCAATCCATTCCACAGCCTGGGAAATCGCCGCAGCCGTTGGCTCCCCGAATTCTTTGAGCGGAATTTTGGCAAAGAGCACACGATCGGGAACCGCCACATTTTGTTCCTCGGCAACCATGAGAACGGCGCCCACCTGGGGCGGCGGATTCCGCGCATCATCGGCATTACCCACGAGCAGTCGCTTATTAATCATATGCATAGTGTTGTTAGTATAGAAGGCACCGGCTGGGGGTCAAGGAATTCCCACGATTCCTGGACACACGGTTGAAGATCTTTTCATGCGCTGCGTATACTCTGATCGTTCAACAAAGGGGAGCAGGAATGCCTCGTATCTCACTCGAACAAGTAGAAAAGCGGCTATCAAGCGTGCACTGCGCCATTTGTAAGGGCAGCACCTTCGGCATCGATCGACGGACCCTTCAGTCGGATGGGGAATGTCGGGGGGTGTGCTTAAAATGCCGGTATAATTTTCCGGTCTATACGGATATGGAGTTTTATCTGAGAACTCAGCCGGATATCCCCTATCGATTGAAAGAGATCTCGTGTCCATCCTGTCAGCATCGTGGCGTATCGCTCGACTTCCGCATTACCATGTCCGTCCGTGAGGCGGTCTATTTCGTGACCTGCACCGCCTGTCAGACTCAGTTTGCCGAACGATCCTCCCTGGAGGCATTTGAATAGGCTTTTTCTCAGCATTTTGGTGTATACTGATAATTGCTATGAATGACATACCAACCCCAAAAGAACCAGTGTCACAGACCTCCGCTTCGGAGCCAACGCCTAAGCCCCGGAAGGAGATTCCCCTCATTTCGGTGCCTAACGATCGCGACATGATCGCCGCCGAGATGGCGGAGCTTTTTGATGAAGATCGGGTGTCCCATCAGCACGGCTCATCCGAGCCAGAAGCTGACTAACCCTACGCTGAACGAATAATTTCTGCGGTGGCTTGCGGGGGAATTCGTCCCACAGTGGAAAGCTTGCCTTTGCGTTCCTTTCTGACAATCTCACTGATCTTGATAATCGCACCTCGGTGGAACTGCTCAAACGCAGCATTCGACGCGGAGCGATCCTTGTCCTGACGCCCGAGTTCTGACCTCCCGCCTGCCTCACACAACCACACTCGCTTTTCTCCCTTCATCACCCGCAATTCGCTCACGACCCGATGGTACGGCTCATTTCTTGGCACTATCGTTCTCCCATCTTTGCGTATGATGGCATAAGAAAACTTGAGGGCATCCTTAATGAGCCCCGCCGCTTTATCGATTTGCTCAATCCAGATAGGACGTACCCAGTTCCTTTCTTCATGGCACCAATCATCCGGCCGCGCTAATGCGGGGCAGGTCTGGTCATGAAGGCAGGGGCTGTAGACGGAACAGGCATAGTTCGCCAGAAGGTTGTTTCGCACCTCATGCAGCCCCCTGGAGGTCGCCCGAAGGGCTGGCTCAATCAGCATCAAACAGCCGTCCTCTGCCAAGGCGCTCAGAAGTTTTCCCACTAGAGCCGTTCGTTTCACCACCGCCTCGGAACTCCCGCAGTAGAGCTCTGAAAGCACATTCTGGACGACGATCAAGTGAAATCCTCCCCCGTCGACTCCTGTTTCAACGCGGATGGGAAACGTGCGTTCGAGATTGCACTCGACCGTCTGCAATGGAAGTTTCTGACCCGCTACCACTTGCGCAAGGTACCCATGCCACAGTTCGGTGCATGCCTTCAACACAGCTGGCGACCGGTCCACCACTGTCACACGCAATGCCTCGAGAGCTGGGGTCGACGTGGAAGAGACCCAATCCAGTAGCGCAAGGGACCCGGTACCGGGTCCACCGCCTACGTCCAGGACTCGGAACTCCTTCCATGTCTGGCCTTTGAGCAGCGGCTCCACCTCGGATAAAAGGATCTGCACTTTCGCGAGATTTACCGGAACATAGTAAGCGAGATAGGCTTGACGTAATTGGGCATCCTCCAGATAGCTGGTGCCAATCCCTGAACCGCCACGCGTAAACATTTCCGAAAGGCGAATCACGCCAGCAGCTATGTCCCGCAACGTACATTCCCGCAGTCCAGCCGTATCGAGATGTGTGGCCGATGCAATGAGCTGTGAAATCCGCGAAGATACTTGGTACATAACGCGCTGCCCCTTTGTTGACCCTAAAATCTGAGCTGAGGTATCCTGACCGAGGAGAGGAGTACTTCACATGACCGATCATATTTTGCAAGCTTACCGTGAGGTGGAAATGGCCATGGAGCGATATACCATGGTCTTGGATGAGCATGTTGCTGCTCTGCAAAGCACGGAGCCGATCGACCAAGAACGCCTGGAACGCATGACCCACGGAGCGAAGGCCATGCGTGACAGCAGCCTCATCTATTTGTCATATGCCAAATTTATTGCCTGCGGCATGCCTGAAAGCCCAGATCTGGTGGAGGACGACCTCCAAGGTTGACAGGTGCCACCCGCCAAAATGCAGAGGGCCCGTTCGGTTATGCCGAACGGGCCCTCTTTGCTTCATGAGCGAACGTCTTAAATTAGATGCTGCGCATAAAGTGGCCCATGGCGTCATGGTCTGAAGCCGACGCGCCCATAACCTGAGAAATGGCCACATTCGTTGACTTCTTACCAGTCAATCCGGATTCGACTTCATCAACGATCAATTCCACAGGCATCGATTGCCCGCCATAAACACGCGGTCCGCCAATAATCTTGGCATTAGAAAAGCCGTAAATGGCGGTGGCAACTTCTTTCGCCAACCATCCGACATAGTTAAACTCTGGCACAACGATCAACTTGGCTTTTCCGCAGAGTTTGCGTAACTCTTGAGTCGGGAATGGCCGCAGGGATCTCACCTTAATCAGACCAATCTTTATCCCCTTTTCCGCGCAAATACGAACGGCTTCGCGAGATTGGGCCGCTGCGCTACCTGAAGCGATAATGATCGCCTCGGCATCCTCGACATTTTCAGCGGTAAGTAGCCCACCCATGTACTGATTGATGTACTTCCGAGAACGTTCGACGGCTGCCCACACTTCCTGTTGCCAGACAGCGTGAATGTTGTAGGCCATGAAATTTGACTTTTGGACGGGGGCGTCACGAGAGAGACGAGCCGGAGGATTCTCAGCATCCAGAACTGGCACAGCTCCACGCCACGGCTCACGGGGCGGCAGTTTCATGCTGCGATCCTGCATCCGCACATAACCGCGGGCGTGGGTTACAAAAAATCCGTCGCAACACACTCCAACCGGCAAGGTCACGTCATTTTTTTCGCTGATGGTGAACCCAGCCAGAGTAAAATCGAACATGTCTTGCTGGTTCTCAGCGTGGAACACAATCATGCCGCAGTTCAAGAGATAGGAGACTTCGATGTTGTCGGGCTGAATGGCCAATGGTGCATTCACGACTCGGCATGTGAACATCGCCACCACTGGGAGCCGATGCCCTGGCCAGGAAGCAATTCCCTCCAAGCCCCTTAAGGTTCCAGGACCGGCAGTCGCCGTATAACAACGAACGCCGGCTCGCGAGCCACCTGCAATTGCTGCCATGACGCCGACTTCTTCCTCACCACGGTAGTATTCCTTCACATACCCTTCGCCATACAGGACACCGACTAACTGCATGGTTTCGCTTTGAGGAGTGATAGGGTATGCAATCGCAAGGTCTACGTTAGACCGACGAATAGCCTCCTTGGCTGCCTCGCTCCCGGTAATGAACTCCTTAGTCCGGGGAGCCTCCAAGAACAGATATTCCGGAGTGACGACTTTTTGCTGCTTCGCCGCCGCATGTGGGTCTTGCTTCACTTGTGCCTTGGGGGCCGACACACCCGTGGCTGGATCAGCCTGGGTACCGGTCTTTTGCTTGGGGTCCAATGCTTCACTCATGGTTGCACCTCTTGCCTGTATCGCCGTAGCCTAAAACTTAGCCTTCACGCTTCATTTGATCAGCAGAATGACCAAAAACCGCAGCGCTGCCCATACCGCCGGCTGAAGGCATGAAAGTCATAGGATTAGTATGCGTCTTGCCGCTGTGGACCTTTGATTGAGTACCAGTAAAACGGACGTTTTCGCCGTTATCCGGCAACTTAATGCCCAATTCCTCACGAACCTTCTTGAATATTTGAGCAGTCTTCTTCAACTTCAGGGTGTCCGAATCGCGGATTGTCAGCATGGCATCTTCGTGCCCTTGCTCGGCGCAAATGGCCATGGTGCAGCAATTGGTTCCCGCACGGATCATCTTGAGGGTGAGATTGGCATAGTGGCAATGCACACCGATAAAGATGCACGCTTCGATCTTGTTCCCCCAGATCGTGAGATTGGGGTGATTAGGATTGATGACCTCTTCCGGATCGATTTTCGGATACTTAGGACGATAGTCCGGCATCGGGATAATCATGACGTCGGGAATCTGAGCGGCAATCTCCAACACAGCCTGCGCCTTTTCGACAGCATGGTTGTTCCATGCCCACAGGACGAGAGGGCCCGGGAATATCGTTGCGTTGGGGCTTGTCAGCATTTTTCGAGCCATCTCTTCGATGACGACGTCTTCATTCGTCTCCAAAAGTCCATAATACAGGCCCTGCCCGGGATCAGGCAGCGACACGCCCAACTGGGCCGCTGACGGCGGATGGAACCCTGCCGGCCCCGGCACGATAATCCGTTCTCTCGTATCTTGTGTCGTTCCCACGCCCGTTCCCCTTTCGTACGATTACCCAACGACAGGGCTGACCAATGTCGCCGTCGTGCTCTTTTCCCCATAGGTAATGTTGTCTGTCAATGCCGCTACTGGCAACTGGTCGATCATGATCATCTTAATGGCGTTATTCTTGGCCATGTTGTCACAGACCCACACGCACTGTGCACAGCCCTTGCACCGATCTACCGCCACATAGGCCGAACCGTACTTGAAACCTTTGTCCTTCCCCATTTCGTCGCTATATAGAATGGTATTGGCTTCAGGACAGTACTGTGTACACAGCTTGCAACTTTTCGCGGCGCAAATCTCAATATTGATATCGGCTACGAGATACATGAACGCTCCTTCCGCATTACCTATTTCGCGGCGGCCGCTGCCACCGGCTCTTCCGCACGCTTCACTTCCGAAGCAGCCCAACCGTGGTCTACCGCGTAGTTCCAACCAGCCCGCATAACAGCGACGTTCTTCTCGATCAGTTCTTGCTTCTTCTTGAACTTCCGCTCGACGACACTGTCCAATGCCGCAGTACCGCCTGACACCACGAATCCTTTGCCTAGGAAGCGGTCCTTAACTGCCTGCTCCAACCCAGCCATGTTCGTCAAACCAGTGATAGCGCCAATACAGCCCATGAGCGCCATATTAGTGGCAAGGTCCATCCCGGCAACATCAAGGGAAATCTTGGTAGCCGGGAAGTAGTACAGCTTGGCGCGCCGCTCTTCGAGCTCACGGGCCTGATCCTTATGCAATTTCATCGGCCCATCGTTATTGATCAGCGCAATGCCGTCTTCCTTCAGACCGAAATAGAAAGGCATCGTGTACGACTTGCCGTGAGTAATGACCTGAGGATGGAAAATAATGATAATGTGCGGAAAGGTGATCTCACCAATTTCATAAATTGGCTCATCGGAAACCCGCACATAACTTTCGACCGGAGCCATCCGCTTCTCTGATCCGTAGAACGGAACAATGGTGCTTTCTCCGCCCGCGTTGATCACCGCCGTACTCAGAATGTGTGAGCCGGTGACCACGCCCTGACCACCCACCCCGGCCATACGGATGTTGAATCGTTTCGCCATGCTCGATCCTCCTTAAGGAAATCCGCCCTATGCCTTCGGAAGGCTTTGGGTCTGGGCCGCCGGCTTCGGCAAGAACTCTTTGTAGCCGTACCGTTCAGTCAGATACTGCTTCGCTTCGTCGCTGATGTACTCCGTGAACTGATACCGATCGTTTTCCACATTCTTCGCGTCTTCCATAACCTTGTCGGTCGGAATCGCGTACTCGATGTTGCAGGAGGTGTAGGCTTGAATATAGGTCGAGCCAACCTCTCTGGCGATCAGCACAGCTTTCTTAATCACGCTCTCTACCCGGCGAGGATTATTAGGGACCACGGTGGCAACGTATGCACACCCCGCAACCTTGGCCATCTGCAACATATCCATCTTTTCAAACTTCTTGCCCAGCGGAGCCATTTTCAACACGGCACCACGATTTGTCATGCCGCTTTCCTGCCCACCGGTGTTTCCATAAACTTCGTTATCCAGCATGATTGTCGTGAACCGCTCCTTACGGAACCAGGAGTGAAGCACTTGCTGGAATCCAATGTCAGCCGTGCCGCCATCGCCGGCCATCACAACCACGTCCTTCGGCTTGTCACCGAAACGGAGCCGCAGGCCGCGAGACAGACCGCTCGCCACGCCGTTTTGGTCACCATAGTTCCCGTACACAAACGGGATAGCGGCCTGCGAAATCGCCAAGCGTCCGCAACCGGCCGTTCCGACAGTGATGGTATCTTCAGGGTTGGGGAATGCGATCATGGCAAGTCGAATAAAGAGGGTCATGGCGCAACCAGCGCACATGGGATGCTCCTCGAGCACCTCCTTAAAGGATCCCATCTGCGACACAGAGACCTTTTTCCCGAAGGGACCATGCTCGACCATATCCCGATATTCTTTCGGCATAAACTTCTCAAAGCCGTTTGAAAACTTGACGTAATCAAGGCTCATAGGATTCCCTCCTTATTATGCGCTGGCGGCTCTGGTCCGGCCCATGCTCACGACCGGAAAAGCCAGGTGCAGATTATATCGACGTTGTTGGGCCTGAGTACTGAACTGCGTTTCTGAAACGGAAAGGAATGTTCGAGTGCTTCTGAATTCGAACCGGTGCCGAGTGTAACAAAGCACGAAAAAATCTGTCAATCGCATCAGCACAGCAAAATCAGAACAGCACGTCATTCCAACTCGAAGGGCATCGTAATCGACTGCGCAAAAGCATTGCAACTTTTCAGAAGGCCCACACCAGACGAAAGAAGGCCTACTACGCGCAGGCCCTCTAGGTCCATGGCCCTAAATGCGCTTGAACGCGAAGTTTTTGCGCCGACGACCACTGGGAGACAAGGCTCAATTCAGTTGCAGTTCGACGGCGAAGCGGGTAAAGATTATCGCTTAACGTCATTGGATGGCCACGACATCATGCCGATACGAGTCCTAGTCCCGGGCGAAGAACATGGCGATCAGCATATGGGAGGTGTCCATAAGCGGCCACCGATCCCGGACGGCGCCCTCAAGGCCGAATGTCCAAAATTCATGAGTCACGGCCCATGTGGGGGGGTCCGCCGAGGTGGCTTTTGCGAAGTCTACCCAGATATGACGTGCCCCTGGGTGACCCTCTACCACAAGCTTCAAGAGCTAGGGCAATTGGAATGGATGAAACAAGTCTAATTGTGCAAGTCTGCGAGAGGTGATGGTGTGAGCGAAATGGGCCGCAAGAAACCGACACGTAAAGGAACAACCACCAGGCTTGGCTACAATGAGCGTCATGCAAAGAGCGGGATTACCACGGCACTGCCCACAATCGAAACGTTCCCCAATCAATACAAGGGGTATGAGATTACGATTGTCATCCCGGAGTACACAGCCATCTGCCCTAAGACCAATCTCCCGGACTTCGGCACCATTACCCTCCACTACAAGCCAAATAAAGCCTGCCTTGAGCTCAAAGCGCTAAAAATGTATATCCACGCCTATCGAAATGTTGGGATTTTCTACGAAAATGCCGTAAACCGCATTCTTCATGACGTTGTCGCATCCTGCCGTCCGATCTGGGCCAAAGTCACAGGCGAGTTTGCTGCCCGTGGCGGGCTTCGGAGCGTCATTGAAGCCAGGTATCCGGAATAGAAGGCCCAGTCCCTGCCCCACAGCACGAAACAGCCACGTCAAACCGGGTTATTTCCTCATCACATCTTTCGCCACTAGCTAGTACCTAGGGGTCTGAACGACCCTCCGATCAAGCGCCGCCCCCTAAGCTTGCCTAAAGTCCTGCACCAAATTCACCGACATCAGACTGTCGAACTACATGACCACCGGGTCCTGGGTTCGCCCGCGTCGTCGCGTGACCGCACACCGGTAAGCAGAGGGTACTGTTTTGATCACACAGTCGCGGGGAGCGGCAATTGCCCGAATTGCAATGACGGTACTCGCCCTCGTGTCGGGAACCCATGCGGTGTCCGTACCAACGGCGGAGGCTCTTCCTGCCTTTGCAAGGAAGTACACGCTCGATTGCGCCGCCTGCCACACGGCGCCCCCTCGGCTGAATACATTCGGAGAACGTTTTCTCGAAAACGGGTATCAGCTGCCTGGAACCGAAGATGGTGCCACGACCGGCAAGAAAGACTTCGGCAGTCTGAGCTTGGACGATTTCGCCAACTATACCGGGGTCCGGCTCCGGGGCAATGTGCTGCGCTCTCACCACTTTAAGCAACAGAATCCGCCCACCGCAGAAGCGGGAACCGTCCACAACAATAGCGAGCTGGGGTTCCCGGAGGTATTCAGCCTCTTCACCGCAGGCACCGTCACGAAAAACATCGGCTTCTTTGTCGAGCTCGAATCCAACTTGGAAAAGTCGTCGACAGGCATCGAGCGGGCCTTCATGACGTTCAACAATCTCGGCGGGAACAATCTCGTCAATATTCGCGTGGGAAGAATCGACCCCTCGGCAACGTTTTCGTTTTCCACTCTTCGACAGCAATTGGATTTTGTCGGAGAACGCACCAACTCCTCCACCAGCACAGTCCAACGTGCCGGACTGTTTCCGCTTGCAGCATCAGCCAAGGTTTACGGCCTGTACAATCGGTCGGGCACTGCTATCTCACCCTACGCCCCCTCGCTCTACAACGCGGTCGCAGAAACAGGCATTGAGGTGCGGGGACGCCCCTTCGGCGATTGGTTCATGTATCAGGTCGGCATCCTGAACGGTGCCAACGAAGCATTTGGCGACTCGAATAAGGGCAAAGATTTCTACGGAGCCGTGCGGTTCGATTACGCCCGGTCCGCAAACTTTTCCGCAAGTCTGTCCGGATTTGCGTACCTCGGCAACAGCAATGCAACCGTCCTCACTGGAAGCGGCCTGGCAGACGTGAACTGGAATCGCTACGGCATCGCGGCGCACTTGCGCTACAAAATGTTCGACCTCCACGGCATGTACACCCTCGACCGCATTGCCCACGTGCCGACTGCGACCTTGGCCAACTTTGACAAAAGCGCCAGCGGATTGTCCGTGGCGTTGGATACGTATGTGACCACCCACACCCTCCTGTCTTTGCGATACGACAATATGGATGCCGGCGGTGATCTCAGTCAGCGCACATCCCAAAGCTTCTTGGGAATGCAGGTCAAACAGTACCTGCGGTCCAACGTGGCCCTGTTCGCTCGAAACGATCTCAACTTGCGACGGGCAGAAGACGGCAACGCGGCAGCCCGTAATTTACGACACGCCTTTTTCGTGGGGATCGACATCGCGTACTAGGGGACCGAGGCACAGAACACGATGCATGCGAACGGCTTGAAATACCTAGTCCTACTGGTTGTCACAGGGCTCTGCGCATCCACCGCACAAGCCGTCAAACCCGCCATCAACCGGGACTCTCTGCTGGAAGGACGACGAGTCTACGAACAAGCCTGCGCCTGGTGTCATGGCATCAAGGGCGAAGGAGATGGGCCAGCCGGTTGGTTCATCGGCCGCTATTCCAGTCCACGCCCCCGCAACTTCGTAAAAGACGGGTACAAGCTGCGCAGCACGGCGTCAGGCGAACTTCCAACGGATCAGGACCTCTTCAGAACCATCACACACGGCATTCCTGGTGTCATGCCCGCCTATTCCTCACTCAGCGAACGGGACCGCTGGCAAGTCATTGCCTACCTCAAATCATGGAATACCGCATTCGAAGAAGAGAAGCCCATTCCGCTCACATTTCCTTCACCGTCCGCTTCGCCGAGCGAAGCCAGCATAGACAACGGCCGTAAGCTCTACGTGAAATACGACTGTCGGGCCTGTCACGGAGACAATGGCGAGGGAGACGGGCCGGAGTCAATCGCCGGTCACTTACGCGATGCGGACAACCTCCCCATCCGATCCACGAATCTCACCGCACCGTCGTCATGGAAAAACGGGGCTTCCTCGCAGGATCTCTTCCGCACGCTGATGACCGGGTTGGACGGTACGCCGATGCCGTCCTACGCCAATGAATTTGCCGGGCAGGAGGAGGAACTGTGGGATTTGGTCCGGTACCTCCAATCGCTATCTGACCACCAGGGGAGATAACTCACGGTCATGAGCAGCCCACGGAACACGTATGAACATTCAGGCTTGACGCATCACCATGAAAAAGGACCGTCTACGATGAACGCCATCCTGTTCCTCGCAACAGTGATGTTCGCCATTCAGGCAGCCCCGCTCGTGCACGCTGAACCACCTACCGGCGCATTGGTCGGACGGGTCCTGTATGTCGGTCAAGCCATCCCAGACCAAGTGATCGAGGTAATCCGTGATTCAGCTTTCTGCGGGACACAGGCCACAATTAAGAGCGTCGCGGTTCATGTGAAAACGCACGGCCTCGAAGGCGCAGTCGTCAGCATCGACGGTGTCGCCCTGCCCATATCCGAGCCTTCGCTTCCACCGCTCGTATTGACGAATACCCGTTGTACTTTCACCCCGCGCATTGCCGTCGGCATGGTTGGGCAACAGGTAGAAATCCGCAACGACGACCCGGTCATGCATAACACCCACATCTCGATGGGGCCACGCACCTTCGTGAATGTCGCGATGATCCCCTCCAGCCGACCGGTCGGAAAGCCTCTCAAACAGCCGGGGATCTACACGGTCAAGTGCGACGCGCACAAATTCATGCAGGCGCACGTGCTCGCATTCGCACACCCCTTTTTCAGTGTAACGGACGAGACCGGCGCGTTCCGGATCCCCAATCTTTCGGTAGGCGAACATCAGGTGACCGTTTGGCATGACACATTGGGAGCATTCCAACAAACCGTGACCGTTTCAGCACAAGGGGAAACCAGCATCACGCTCGAGTATCCGAATCATGCCGACGCCAGAAAAAAATAAGCCGTCTTGGCTAAGCCGCCCCCGGGGTATGTGGCAAGGGAGTCTTCGTCTCCGTCTCAGCGTCGGGATGGCGGTGATGATCACTCTGGGCATGGCCCTCTTCGCGACGCTCCGACTGATTGAGATCCAGCGCGTCGTCCAAGATGCCGCACAGACGCGCGCGCTGGCGGTCAGTCGGACGTTCGCCATGATGGGAGCCGCGGCTGTCTTGGACAATCTATTCCGCATTCAAGAGGCCCTGGTTCGCTACGCCCAGGACGCCGACATCGTCAGCATTGTGCTCGTTGATCCCGACAATATGATCGTAGCGGCCACCGATCCCAGCAAGATCGGTGGCCATCTAGCAGATCACACGCTGTCGCAAGCGCGGGAGACGGGAGCGGAAACCATCACCCAGAACGTACAGCCGGATGGAACGCCGACACTGGTAGTCGCCACGCCACTCTTGAACGAACAGACGATTGCGGCGTGGGTCCGATTGGAGTTCTCGCTCGCGACGATGAAGCAGGAGGTGGCGCGAGAATTTCGTCAGTTGCTCATATTCTCAGCCCTGCTGATGGCCATGGCGATTCTCGTCAGCCAACTGGGCATCCGACGCATGTCGGCACTGTTTCGCGACACGGCCAGAACACTGCAAGACACGTTGCAGTCCCTGCACCACCCGTCGGAGCAAGAGCAGCCCATGAATGAAGTGGCACGCGCCGCCGACTCAGGCGCCACGGCGCCCCATGAAGGTGAGCTCGAACAGATGGTGTCCCTCGTGGAGACGACGACCACATTGCTTACCACTCAAGCGCAACGGCTCCAATCGTTTACGCAGTCTCTAGAGCATGCAGTAGCGGAGCGAACGACGGAATTGAGTCAGGCCAAGGAAGCGGCTGAGACGGCCAATCAGGCGAAATCCCAATTTCTCGCCAATATGAGCCATGAGATCCGGACCCCCATGAACGGCGTCTTGGGAATGGCTGAACTGCTGCTGACGACGGCGCTGACGCCCAAGCAGCGGTCCCTGGCCGAAACCCTTCACCGCTCAGGCACCAGCCTCCTGGACATCATCAATGAGATCCTGGACTTCTCCAAGATCGAAGCCGGAAAGTTGCACCTCGAACGCATTGAATTCGGCCTGAGGCAAACCTTCGAGGACGCCGTCGACCTCCTGGCAGAGTCCGCGAACCGCAAGCACCTGGAACTGACCTGCTTCGTGCCGGACGAGATTCCGGATGCCGTGGTCGGCGACCCGGTAAGACTCCGCCAGATCGTGCTGAATCTGGTCGGCAACGCCATCAAGTTCACACGGACGGGGGAGGTCTCGGTCACCCTCGCGCTCCTGGCGCGAGACTCCGCCAACGTGACGCTGAAATGCGCCGTCCGCGACACCGGCGTCGGCATTTCCGAATCCGCCCGGGCACGACTCTTTCAGGCGTTCTCCCAGGCGGATGGGTCCACCACCAGACAGTTCGGCGGCACCGGACTCGGCCTTGCGATCGTGAAGCAACTCACCCACTTGATGGAGGGCGACGTAGGGGTCGACAGCATTCCCGGGCAGGGTTCGACCTTCTGGTTTACGGCAACACTGGAAACCGTCGCCGCAACCGAGTCCACGGCAGAGACTCAGCCGGCGACGTTGTCGGGCATGTCCGTCCTGATCGTCGACGACAATCCCACGAATCGGTACATTCTCGAAGCGCACCTGACCAGCTGGGGCGCCAACGTGCACTCGGCAAGTTCCGCCAGGGAAGCCTTGCACTTCCTTGAGGGACAAGAACCCTCGCATCCCAAAGTCCGACTCGCCGTCTTGGATATTCATATGCCGGACATGGACGGCATTGATCTCGCCCAGGCCATTAGAAAGTCCCCCGAACTCCATGATCTCCTGTTGGTCGCATTAAGCTCTGTCGGCCACCCGGGCCAAGATCCCCGCCTCTCACCGACACTGTTTAATGCCTGGTTGAGGAAGCCGGTCCACCAATCGTTGCTGAAAGACTGTCTCTTACGGGTCTGCCGGAACGCTCCTGAGGAGGAACCACAGACGCCGGTCAAACCACAAAGTCAGGCGCAAACGTTCGCCGGCCATGTTCTGCTGGCGGAAGATAATCCCGTGAATCGAGAAGTAGCCTGCACCATGCTCGAACTCCTCGGCTGCACCACGGCCATCGCGGAGAACGGCAAAGAAGCGGTGTCCGCAGTCGAGCGCGGTTCGTTTGATCTCGTCCTCATGGATTGCCATATGCCAGAGATGGACGGTATGACCGCCACAAGCGTGATCCGCACTCATGAAGGGAAGCAAGAACACCCCCGCCACACCACCATCGTCGCCCTCACCGCCAATGCGCTGGAAGGCGACCGTCAACAGTGTCTCGCCGCCGGCATGGATGACTATCTCACCAAACCGTTTACGCTGGCCCAGCTCACCGCATTGCTCCAGCGTTGGCTGCCAACCGCTCCTGGGGCCACCCCTGTAGCCGCTTCGACCGCGGCACCTCCTTCGTCGCAACCGGGGGGCACAACGCGTCCCGTTGAGCAACCTGCCTCCGTTGTGCCAAGACCGACAACCATCGATGAACACCTTGACGTCAGCGCCTGGCAGGCCATCCGTGCCCACCAGCGGCCGGGACAACCAGACTTCTTGCTCAAAGCGCTCGCCCTCTATATTCCGCATGCCGAGGCGCAGCTGACCCAACTCGAGAAACACTTGAACAGCGGCGACATCAAAGCCCTCACAACCATCGCGCACACCTTAAAATCTTCCTCTGCACAACTCGGAGCCCACCGTCTCGCCGGCCTCTATGCCGAAGTCGAGTCTGCCGGACGTGCCGGGAAAGCCCGTGAGCTTCCCGCGCTCTCCCAACGCCTGCGTCCTGAGCACAACGCCGTCTGCGCCCTCATGCAGGAAGAGCTCAATCAGTCAGGACGGTCTGCAGCATGACGGAACCAAACGAACAAAATGGACCGATCCCGGTCCCTGCCGAGACCAGACAAGCGATCGAACGGCAGCAGTTTGAGTCTAGCCTGCGCGAGAGCGAAGAGAAGTACCGGCGGCTCTTCGAGTCCTCACGCGACGCGATCATGATGTTGTATCCACCCGATTGGAACTTTATCGCGTGCAACCCCGCCACCGTCACCCTATTCGGAGCAAGGGACGAGGCGCACTTCACATCGCTCGGCCCCGGCGATGTGTCTCCCGAATATCAGCCGGACGGAGAGTTGTCCATGGTCAAGGCGCCCAAGGCCATTGAGACGGCCATGCGGGAAGGCTTTCACCTGTTCGAATGGATGCACCAACGCGTCGGAGGATCGACATTCTTGGCCACCGTACAATTGACTCGCATCACTCTCCAGGGAGTCGAGGGGCTGCAGGCGACCGTGCGCGATATTACCGAACAACGCCGGGCTGAAACCGAATTACGCGCCTATGCGACGTTTCAACGGGCCATATTGGATAATGCCGGCTATGCGATTATTTCTTGCCGACCCGACGGCATCATTGAACTGTTTAATCCCGCAGCGGAGGCCCTGCTCGGATACTGCGCCGACGAAGTGGTGGGCCTCCATCACCCGGGCATCTTTCACGTTCCGGAAGAAGTCGTCACACGGGCCAAACAATTCTCCGAGGAATTCGGCTGCACCGTCGCACCGGGGTTCGACGTCTTCGTAGAGAAGTGCCGGCGCAATCTACCCAATGAACATGAGTGGACCTACATTCGCAAAGACGGCACCAGGAGAACCGTTCTCCTGAATGTCACGGCGCTGCGCGAAGCCGACGGCAGGATCACAGGATACCTCGGCGGCGCCTACGACGTCACCCCGCTGAAACGCACCGCGCAGGAATTGCTGCTGGCCAAGGAGACGGCGGAAGCCGCCAGCCGGACCAAATCGCAATTCCTCGCCAACATGAGCCATGAAATCCGAACCCCGATGAACGGCGTCCTCGGCATGACCGAGCTCCTGCTCACAACCAACCTCGATACTCGGCAACGCCACCTGACGCGGACCATTCAACAATCCGGCGAATCGCTCCTGGCGATCATCAATGACATTCTCGACTTCTCCAAAGTCGAAGCCGGCAAACTCCAACTGGAACAGCTCGATTTCGATCTTCAAGACACGGTCGATAACGCCGTGGAACTCTTTGCCGCTCCGGCCCAGCGTAAAGGCTTGGAACTCACCTGCCACATGCCGAGTTCGATTCCACGCACCCTGCGCGGCGACCCCATCAGACTTCGGCAGGCATTGCTGAACCTGATCAGTAACGCACTGAAGTTCACGGCGGCCGGGGAAATCAACATCCGCATCGACGCGGTGACGGAGACGGACAGCAGCGTCACCCTGCGGTTCGCGGTCAAGGATTCCGGCGTCGGCATTCCGGTCGAGGCCCAGCAGCGCATCTTCGAAGCCTTCTCACAAGCCGACGGGACGACGACCCGCCGCTTCGGCGGAACAGGCCTCGGACTCACCATCGTCAAAGAACTCGTGGCCCTCATGCAGGGACGGATCGGCGTGGAGAGTCAGGTGGGCCAGGGGTCCACCTTTTGGTTTACCGCCATCTTTGAGCGACAGCCTCCAACCGCCGAAGACCACCACCCGGAACATGCACTGCTCCAGCGACGGATTCTGGTCGTCGATGACACCGCCGCCAATCGCGAGATCCTGAACGATCATCTCCGCTCCTGGGGAGCCATTCCGCAGTTGGCCGCATCCGCCGGCGACGCGCTTGTGCAGCTTCGAGCCGCCGCAGCGACCCAGCCGTTTGAGCTGACCATCCTGGATTTTCAGATGCCGGACATGGACGGAATGCAACTGGCGCAGGCAATCCGGGCTGATCCACAACTGGCCTCGCTCCCCATACTGATGCTCACGTCGGTGGGATATGACGCAGGAGCGTCAGGCGTCCCAGACGTCGACGGCTGGGTGACCAAGCCTGTACGGAAAGCCTTGCTGCAACAGGCCATACTGGGCCTGTTCCGGACAGGACCTCGCGTGCCGACTCGCCATTCGGATCCTGTTGCTCCCGAACCGGTTACGGCAAGCTCCCGCAAGCCCCGTCTGCTCTTGGTCGAAGATACCCCCGTCAACCGCGAGGTCGCCACCGGGATGTTGGACCTCCTCGGGCACTCGGTGTTTGCCGTCGAAAATGGGCGTCTCGCGCTTGAGGTCCTCGCGACAGAGCGATTTGATCTCATTCTGATGGATTGCCAAATGCCAGAGATGGACGGCTTCACCGCCACCGCCGCCATTCGTCGGCAGGAGAGTGCGGCGGGAGGTTGTCACCGCGTGCCGATCATCGCGCTGACTGCGAATGCCATGGAGGGCGATCGCACCCGCTGTCTGGCCGCCGGGATGGACGACTATCTGGCCAAGCCATTTACCATCGCGCGACTCAGCGCCATTCTCAATCAATGGCTGACACCGCTCACGGCTGACGGCACAGGTTCATCCGCAGCCTCACACACTGCAGCACAGGACCCGACGCCTGCGAAAGACCAAGCGGCCGAGAAGCCGACAATCGACACAACCGCCTGGAAGGCGATTCGCTCGCTTCAACGACCGGGACGCCCCAATTTTCTTGCGAAGGTGCTCACGACCTACCTAAACGATTCCCGTGTCCTGGTGGAGGAGATTCGCGCCGCACTAGAAACGCAAGACGCAGAGTCTCTCGCCAAAGCCGCGCATCGATTGAAGTCCAGCAGCGCGCAACTCGGCTTCGTGGCTACGGCGGCTCACTGTAAAGAGCTGGAAGCTCTCGGACGCCTCGCGCACCTCGATCACGCCGCCCGCCTGCTGGCTGAACTCATCGATGCGCATCAGTCCGCCTGCACCGCTATCGCTGCTGAACTCCAAAGCGACACCACAATCTAACCGCACCCTTCTTCCACCCTGCTCCTATCTTGCCGATACGAATGTGCACGGCGTTCATCGCGAACTATTTCGCTTGTGGATTCGTCAAGTTACCTCCGCCCTCGACCGATAACGGAGGGATAAGTCTTACTCCATGGAGTCGCACATGCGTTGCCTTGCCAAATCCTGCACCCTGAGACTGCCCGCAGCCGTCGGCGGCCTATTGACCGTTCTGATCCTGGTGCTTCTCACCACCTCTTCCCATGCGGCAGCGGCCATAGAGGATGTTTCATCGGCACAAACGGACACCTCCTTGGACCTTCCTGATCTCTCGCTGCCTACCACACCTGCAGGACAGGCGACAGGCGGCAAGGAAAGTACGCTCTTCGAGGAAATTCCCTCGGTGTATGGCGCGGCAAAGTACGATCAGAAGGTGAACGAGGCGCCGGCCGCTGTCATTATCATCACGGCAGACCAAATCAAGAAGTATGGCTATAGGAATTTTGCACAAATCCTCGATAGCGTGCCCGGCTTGTTTACCAGCAACGACCGCAACTATGGCTACTTGGGGATCCGCGGCTTCAACCGGCCAGGCGATTATACCTCCCGCGTCCTGCTGCTGATCGACAATCACCGGCTCAACGATGCCATCTATGATGAAGGCGGATCCGGCACTGAAATGCCGATTGACGTCGATTTGATCGATCGCGTGGAAATCATCAAAGGCCCAGGGTCCGCACTGTATGGCACCAACGCGTTTTTCGGGGTCATCAACGTCATCACCAAACGAGGGCGCGACTTGAAAGGCGCGGAGGTCTCCGGAGAAGCCAGCAGCTTCAATACCTATCGAAGCCGCCTCAGTTACGGCAATAAATTCTCAAATGGGCTCGAAATGCTCCTCTCGGGGTCCTTTTCGGATAGCGAAGGGCATCGCGAATTGTCGTACCCCGCATTTTCCTCCATCAACAACGGCATTGCCAAAGATGCGGATCGAGACAATCTGTACTATTACACCGGCAAGCTCTCCTATGGAGACTTCACTCTCCTGGGCGGTCACCAGTGGCGCAAGAAAAACGTGCCGACCGCCGCCTTCGGCACAGTCTTCAATGACAACCGACAGAACACGCTCGACGAACGGACTTATCTCGACCTCGTCTATCAACACGAATTCGTCAATCAACTCAACGTCAAGGCACGGGTCTACTACGACCGCTACTACTATCGTGCGCACCTGCCGTACGACTACGCCGGGACCGGCACACCACCGTTTACCATCAACAAAGATTCGACGGAGGCCGATTGGTGGGGCGCAGAACTGACGGTCACCAAACGGCTATTCAACAGCCACAAAGTCACGATCGGCTCGGAGTATCGAGACCAATTTCGTCTCGCGCAAAGCAATGCGGATATTGCCCCTCCCACCACGTACCTCGACGACAAACGCCGATCCAACCTTATCGCAGCCTATCTGCAGGATGAATGGGCCATTACGGACCATCTCGTCTTGACCGCCGGCGTCCGCCATGACCAGTACAGTACGTTTGGTGGCACCACCAATCCGCGCGCAGGGCTCATTTCGACCTGGGACAAGACCACGGTCAAATTGTTGTACGGTCAAGCCTTCCGCGCACCGAATCCCTATGAACAGTTTTATGTGACCGGATCCACCTTCAAGGCCAATGCCGACATCAAACCCGAACGCATCAAAACCTACGAACTAGTGGTGGAGCAGTACCTGGGGGGTCACCTTCGCGCCCTCGGCAGTCTTTACCAGTACAACATTGCCGGTTTGATCAGTCAGACGACCGACCCGGTCGACGGAAAGCTGTTCTACAGCAACGTCGATAACATTACGGCCCGCGGCGTGGAATTGGCGCTGGAAGGCAAATGGTCCTCAGGCTTGGAGGGACGCCTGAGTTATGCGTTGCAGCGCACCGAAAACGATGACGTGAAACAGCAATTGACGAACTCCCCTCAGCACTTGGCGAAGGCCAATCTGATCGTCCCCGTCCTCACGGACAAGTTGTTTGCCGGATTCGAAGGGCGCTACACCAGTTCGCGCCTCACTCTCGCCGGAAATAGCGCCAGCCCGTTTTATATCCTGAACTTCTCCCTCTTCAGTCAGCGGATCGTCAAAGGATGGGAATTGTCCGGGCACATCAACAACCTCATGAATCAGAAATACGGGTATCCCGGCTCGGGAGAACACGTGATGGATATCATCGACCAGGACGGCCGGACATTCTGGGTCAAGCTGAAATACCGGTTCTAAGGACTCGCACCGCCGATGCGTCGACTCACCCACTTCATTTCGGCAATCGGGATCGCGCTCAGCCTGAGCGTCCTGAGGCTCATGACGAGCCCTGATTCCGTATGGGCCGACTCCAACCGCATCGTGGTGCTGAACGGTCAGGATTCAAAACCTTATCAAGACGTGCTCGCCGGGTTGCAACAATCGCTGGCCAAGCAAGGCATCACTCTGGCCGTGGAAATCCATGCGCTCAAGGGCGCCCCCACGGCGGCGCAGGACGTGCTCGCCGACCTCAAGAAAAACGGCGCCCGTTTAGTGGTGACCCTGGGGAGTGCCGCCACGCAAACGGCCGTGCGCGAAGTGGGCCACCTTCCGCTCATGGCCACCATGATCGTCACGGCGGATGACATCAAGCCTGCCGCGAACGCCACCGCCGTCCTACTGGAGTTTCCCCTGGATCTCCAGATGCAGTGGCTTCGCCGTATCGTTCCCGCCGCCAGTACCGTCGGCGTGCTGTTTAACCCCAAGGAAAACCAAGCCAAGGTGAGCAGCGCCTCGCGCATCGCCAAGGAAAACGGCCTGACCCTTGTGACTCAGGCGGTGGACGCACCTCGCTCGCTGCCCGACGCGCTGGAAAATCTCTCACGCAACGTCGATGCACTCTGGGGAATCTCCGACTCCGTCGTGATGACCCTTCAAACCGCCGAACCGATTTTGCTCAGTACGCTGCGAAACAAAATCCCGCTCGCGGGATTGTCGACGTCGTGGGTCAAGGCCGGCGCGTTGTACGCCCTTGATCGGGATTATCTCGATATCGGCAGTCAATGCGGAGAGATCGCCGGGAAAATCCTCGGCGGGACCAGTGCCTCGTCCCTTGCTCCGGCCTTCCCGCGCAAGGTGACGTATTCGGTGAATTTGAAAACCGCCGGCGCCATGAACCTGGAACTGCCCCAGGACGTCGTGCGCGGCGCCACACATATTTTTCAATAACTGCAGCGAGGACACTATGACCAGGAAACGAATGGGATTACGAGACAAGCTCACTCTCTTGAGCATTGGGCTCGTCGTCTTGACGGCGATCGGGATCGCGACCTTTGTCGTGCATCGGGAGATCACCACGCGCTATCAGGATCTGGTCAATACCGGCCTCGCAACTGCGGCCATGATCGCACAGAACAGCGAATACGCCGTCTATACGGAAAACCAGGAGGCCGTGCGCCGGGTGGTCGGTGGGCTTCAGGCCCTGCCGGATATCGCCTATGCCGCCGTCCTCGGCAAACAACAGCAGACGCTCTTCGAAGAGACCTGGGGCGCGAAGATCGCCATTCCGACGGCGCTCCGAACACGCCCACTCTCGGCCGGAGACGTCCTGTTCGAGGAGGTGGCCATCGAGCCGGGGCATCCCTCCTACATCGATATTCTGGTCCCCGTCGTGAGTCGACCGGCAGCGGTTGCCGACCCGCTGTTTCTCGAGTCGAATGCGGCGTCGGCCCCGGCGGCGGTCATCGGCTACATTCAGCTCGGCCTGAGCCAGGAACGGCTGCAAAAAAACCTTCAGCAATTTGTCCAGATCACCGGACTCGTCGTCGCATTCGTCCTGGCGGTCGGACTGGCCATGTCGTTGACTCTGACACGAAGCATCACCAAACCTATTCTGGCATTGGTCGAAGCGGCGGGGCACATCTCAGAAGGGCGACTCAATGTGGACGTCGCCACAGGCACACATGAAGAGGTGGACCGGCTGGCTACGGCATTCAACCGAATGACCAACCGCTTGCGCATCTCACAAGCTCAAGTTCAGGAATATCAACAGAGCCTGGAAGACAAGGTGGCTCAACGGACCAGTCAACTGGAGCTCGCTTCGCAAGAAGCCCAGCGGCTCGCCGAAGAAGCCCAGGCGGCCAGCCGAGCCAAATCGCAATTCCTCGCCAACATGAGTCATGAGATCCGGACACCGATGAACGGCGTCCTGGGCATGACCGAGCTCTTGCTGACGACCTCGCTCGACACCCGACAACGTCATCTGACCAAGACCATTCAACAATCCGGCGAAGCCCTGTTGGCCATCATCAACGACATTCTCGACTTCTCCAAAATCGAAGCGGGGAAACTCCAGCTGGAGCAATTGGATTTCAATGTGCAGGAAACCGTTGAAAGCGCCGTGGAGCTCTTTGCCGGACCTGCCCAGCGGAAACAGGTGGAATTGACCTGTCAGCTACTCGGTCCGTTTCCGCATGCCCTCCGGGGTGATCCCATCCGGCTTCGGCAGGCATTGCTGAACCTGATCAGTAACGCCTTAAAGTTCACCGCAAAAGGCGAGATCAACGTGCGAGTCTTTGCGTTGACTGAGACGAACCAGACCGTCACCCTTCGATTCGAGGTGAAAGATTCCGGCGTCGGCATTCCGGCTGAAGCCCATCAGCGCATTTTTGAGGCCTTCTCCCAGGCCGACGGCACCACCACCAGACGTTTCGGTGGAACCGGTCTCGGCCTCACGATCGTCAAGGAACTGGTCACGCTCATGCAGGGACAGATCGGCGTGGAGAGCCAAGTGGGACAAGGCTCCACCTTTTGGTTCACGGCGGACTTCGAACGGCAACCCGCGGCGGCTCCGGGCCAGGAACCGGTCACCGAGCAAGCGCTGCTGAACAAGCGAATCCTGGTCGTCGACGACACACCCGCCAACCGCGAGATCCTGGACGAACATCTCCGCACCTGGGGCGCGCTTCCGACCGTAGCCGCCTCGGCACAAGAGGCCTTGCTGTTGCTCGGAACCACTCTCGACTCGTCCCAGCCGTTCGACCTGGCCATCTTGGATCTACATATGCCGGACATGGACGGGCTGGCCCTGGCGAAGGCTATCCGAGCTGATCCACGCCTGGCAGGCTTGCCGCTTCTGATGCTCACGTCGGTGGGATATGATGCCAGTGCGCCGGACGCGCCTCATGTGAACGCATGGGTCACCAAACCCATCCGAAGCATGCTGCTGCGCCAGGCCCTTCTCGGCCTTCTCCAAACCAGGCACCGCGTGCCGGTTCCTGTTCCGTCCCCATCCCCTTCAACCCCTGGCCCAATACCCTTTAAAGCCGCCCGCCTCCTCCTGGTCGAAGATACGCCCGTCAACCGGGAGGTGGCTCTCGGCATGTTGGATATGCTCGGGCACTTCGTGCAGGCAGTGGAAAACGGCCGGCTCGCGGTCGAAGCGGTAATGCGGGAACGGTTCGACTTGATTCTAATGGATTGCCAAATGCCGGAGATGGACGGCTTCACCGCCACCGCCGCGATACGGCAACAGGAACGGGAAGCAGCAGACCACCGCCACGTGCCCATCATCGCCCTCACGGCCAATGCGATGGAGGGTGACCGCGCCCGCTGTCTGGCTGCTGGGATGGACGATTACCTGGCAAAACCCTTTACCCTGGCACAGCTCAGCGAGATGCTGACGAAATGGGCGCCAATACCGACGAATGGTGACACGACGGAGCCCACATCCTCCCCTTCGGCCGGCCAGGAAGAATTACCTGCTGATCAAGCATTATCTCCAGCCCCTGCCGAAATCGATAAGGCGGCCTGGGAAGCGATCCTGGCACTTCAACGGCCGGGACGTCCGGATATCCTCGCGAAGGTTCTGACGGCCTATCTGAATGATTCCCGCACCCTGGTTGAGGAGATCCGCTCGGCCGTCCAGAGCCAGGATGCGGTGGCCCTTGCCAAGGCAGCGCATCGTTTAAAGTCCAGTAGCGCACAGCTTGGGGCCTTGGCCACGTCGGCCCACTGCAAGGAACTGGAAAGTCTGGGACGCCTCGCACGCCTCGACGGTGCGGCCGCACTGCTGGCACAGCTCACGGATGCTCATCAAGCGGCCTGCGCCGAGATCACCAGCGAGCTCTTGCAACGCACGGCGTCATGATTCTTCGTTCGATGCTCCGTGCATGACTTGCGAACCAGGCCGGTCCGCGTTAGTCTTGGCGCCGTCATGGGCACCTATGCAATCGGTGACGTCCAAGGCTGCTTCAAATCCCTGACGCAGCTCACGAAGACCGTTCAATTCGATCCGAAGCAGGACCGCCTCTGGTTTGTCGGCGACCTCGTCAACCGTGGACCCGACTCCCTCAAGGTGCTGCGCTACATTCGTGAACTCGGCCCGTCGGCCGTCGCAGTCCTCGGCAATCACGATGTCTTTCTCCTCGCCGTCGCCGCGGGCCTCGCGAATCTTCGTCCCAGTGATACCTTGACGCAGATCCTTGACGCCCCGGATCGCGATGAACTGATGGATTGGCTACGGCAGCAACCGCTACTGTATCGGGAGGGCGACTTTCTGTTGGTCCATGCGGGACTGCTGCCTAGCTGGACAGTGGAACAGGCCGAGGAGCTGGCCGGTGAGGCCCACACGGCGATGCGGGGAGACCAGTGCTTGCCCACCTTGCGCGCGCTCCACCCCAGCGGCGCTTTGCAATGGCACCCGACCCTGACAGGCCCTGTTCGCCTGGCCACCATCATCAAGGTACTGACCAGACTGAGAGCCTGCTCAAGCGAAGGCATCATGGAATCTTCCTTCTCGGGGCCACCGGACCGGACCCCGGAAGGGTTTCAACCCTGGTTCGACGTACCCGGTAGACGCAGTGCGAACACCACCATCGTCTGCGGACATTGGGCGGCCATGGGATTGAGGCTCACCCCGAACGTGTTGGCCTTGGATAGCGGCTGCGTGTATGGCAGACAACTGACGGCGGTACGACTGGAAGATCGGAAGGTGTTCCAGGTACGGTGCGAGGAGACTCGTGGCGGAGGGTGACCAGCCGACCAGAGCCGGTCGGCCGCGGTACACGAACAGGACATTTCCCACCTACCGATTTCTTCCCGGGCACAGCCCGCATCCCCGTCGGAATCCGAAGGGCCATTCGTTTGCACAACCCGAACCCGAACCACGCCCGTTCGAGCCAGGGCAATGGATGAACTCCGAGGATTATCTGTACGGCATCGATCTCTACAACTGGACCTATTGGTGGGAAGCGCACGAAATCTTCGAGGGGTTCTGGCATGCCTACGGACGCGATACACCGGCAGGCAACTTCTTCCAAGCGCTCATTCACTGTGCCGCTGCCCATCTCAAACGCGAACTTGGCAACGAGCAGGCGACCAGGAACCTCGTTTCACATGCGCTCGGCCGCTTACGCCTGAGCCCCGATCTGTACATGGGCCTGAACACTGCCGCCATCTGCGAACAGCTCCCATACTGGCTGAGCCGGAGCAAGGGGAACACACAGGTGTTGTTCGAGTTATCGAACGAACGTGAGACTGGTGACGGATGAACCAGGGAAGTGTCGAAGCTGATCAGTGGTAGCTTTCGGAATCGGAGGGGAACACACCTTTCTCCACGTCCTCTTTGTACCGACGAAGCGCCTGAAGGGCATCGACCTTGAGGTGCCCGTAGGGCTTCACAAACTTCGGGACAAAATCATCGAATAATCCCAGAAGATCGTAGAGCACCAGCACTTGCCCGTCACAGTGCGGGCCCGCTCCAATGCCGATGGTCGGAATCGCGATGCTCTCGCTGACCGTCTTGGCTAATCCCGTAGGAATCGCCTCCAAGACGATGGCGGCAGCACCGGCACCTTCTAGCGCACGAGCATCCTCCAATACCTGTTGCGCCCGGTCTTTGCCCTTTCCCTGAACCTTGTAGCCGCCGTACTGCTGGACCGATTGAGGGGTCATGCCGAGATGGCCGATGACAGGAATGCCGACGTTCGTCATCGCCGTCACACGGTCGACCACCGCCGCGCCCCCTTCCAGTTTCACCGCATGGGCTCCGACTTGAAGAAAGCGCCCGGCATTGCGAAGCGCCTCCTCCTGGCTGACCTGATAGGAGAGAAACGGCATGTCGCCGATGACCAATGAGCGCTGGACTGCACCCGCTACGAGCTTGGTGTGGTAGAGCATGTCCTCCATGGTGACGGCGAGCGTATTCGGCTTGCCTTGCACCACCACGCCCAACGAATCGCCCACCAAGATGACGTCGATCCCTGCCTGCTCCACGATACGCGCAAACAGCGCATCGTACGCCGTCGCCACCGCAATCTTCCGTCCGTCGCGCTTGCACTTCTGCAAGTCCGGGACCGTCATCACCCGAGCTCGGCTTTCGTGAGAATTTCCGGCAGCCGTTCCGTGGATTTGATGGCCATGATGTGGACCCCGTCGCAGTAGGGACGCACCGCCTTGATCGTCCGTACCGCAATTTCGACGCCCGCATCGAGCGCACGCTTATCACCGGCCGCACGCATCTCGTCGATCATCTCCTGCGGCACACAGACGCCGGGGATGTTGGCGTTCATGAACTCGGCCATCTTGGCATTGCGCAGCAGCAGAATCCCCGCGAGCACCTTCACCTTGAACGGACGCACCGCTTCCATGAACTTCTTGAACTGGTCCGGCTGATAAATCGCCTGGGTTTGGAAAAACTGCGCCCCGGCGCGCACCTTGACTTCGAACTTGACCAGCATCGGCCCCAGCGGATCCGCCTCCGGCGTGACGGCGCCGCCGATCGTGAAGTCGGTCGATCCGTCGAGCTTGTTACCCGCATAGTCCTTGCCGCCGTTCAACCCCGTCACCAGCTGCATGACTTGCACGGAATCCAGGTCATACACCGGCTTGGCGTCCTTATGATCTCCAACCGTGGGATAGTCGCCGGTCAGGCAAAGAATGTTCCGGATGCCCAGCATGTGCGCGCCCATGAGGTCGGATTGCATTGCGATACGATTGCGGTCCCGGCAGGTCAGCTGCATGACCGGATCATGACCCAGTTCATACAAGACCCGACACACGGGCAAGGATCCCGCCCGCACGATCGCCGCAGTGTTATCCGTGACGTTGACCCCATGCACACGGCCCACGAGCGATTTTGCGCTCTCGACCACATGGGTGAGGTTCGTGCCCTTCGGCGGGTTATACTCCACCGTCACGGCGAACTGCCCCTGCGCCAGCACATCTTTCAGTCGCCGCGGCTCCCGGCTCATACGAGTCTCCTCTTTCTGTCCATCCTCTCTCACCCCCATGAATTGCAGCGGTCAGGCGGCGTGCTCCTGACTGCGCGCGTCCAACGAGGGCCTTCGGAGGCCGCGCGTTGCGCAAGCAACAGGAGGATGCCGCCTGACGCTGTTACTTCATCCCTGCCATTCTCTTAGCAGATTCAACGGTATTGTCGAGCAACATCGCAATCGTCATCGGCCCGACTCCACCCGGCACCGGGCTGATCCATCCGGCCTTGTGGCTCACCGGCTCAAAATCCACATCGCCGCACAGCTTGCCGTCCGGCCCCTTGTTGGTGCCCACATCGATGACTACCGCACCCTCTCGAACCATATCTGCCGTCACAAACTTCGCCTTTCCGATCGCCACCAACAGCAGATCCGCCTCGCGGCAGACCGCCGCAAGGTCCTTGGTCTTCGAATGGCAAATCGTGACGGTCGCATTCCGCTGAAGCAGCATCAAGGCCAGCGGCTTGCCCACGATATTACTCCTCCCGACGACCACGGCGCGCTTGCCCTCGATGGACACGCCTGCCGATTCGATCATCTTGATGACCCCCTTCGGCGTACAGGCCTCGAAGACCGGGTTGCCTTCGACCAACCGGCCGAAATTGTAGGGGTGAAACCCGTCGGCATCCTTATTCGGCGACACCGCCTCCAGCACCACGCGACTCTCGATGTGTTTGGGCAGCGGCAGCTGAACCAAAATGCCGTGAATCTTCGGATCCGCATTTTTCTTTTCGATCAACGCCAGTAGCTCCGCCTGTGTTGTGCTGGCCGGCAGCTTGTGATCGTCGACATAAATCCCTGCCAATTCGCAGGCCTTCTGTTTATTCCTGACGTAGACGTGCGACGCAGGATCGTCTCCCACCAAAATCGTCGCCAGTCCCGGTTTGACTCCCGTTTTGGCCAGCACCGCGGCCGACTCGACGGCCAACCGTTCCCGGACCTGCTGTGCCAACGCCTTCCCATCGATCATTCGTGCCGCCACAATATCCTCCCTGGCCTGAATAGAAGCGAAAAGTGAGGGCACCATAGCAGGCAATTTTTCAACAAGTCAACGCTGGAGGCGGCGAGAGAATCCCGTTGGAAGCCCTCGCCACAAGAGGGTCCTCACACGATCATCCGGCTGCTTATGAATCAGGTCTGTTGGCCGCCTCTCGCGCGTGATTCGGCGGCTTCCTTGACAGTCTTCGAGACCCTTGGCTACGATGCACCAGAACAATCTTCTGTGCGACATCTTCGTTGATGATTTCCATGACCATCTTGTCCTTCTTCCACGAGCGGCTGCAACGCCGCGGCAACCTCGGACTGGCTCTCGTCTGGGCCGTAGGGCTGTCGCTGACCTCGTCATGGGCCTGGGCCCTGCAAGTCAGCGGATTAGAATCGCCGCACAGCTTTCTGGCCGATCCCGCGTCACGGTCGTATTTTATTTCGAACATCAATGGCGAAACCGACGCCCGCGACAATAATGGCTTCATCACCAAACTCAGCGACGATGGCCGGATCACCGCCTTCAAGTTCATCGAAGGGGGCCGGGATGGCGTCACCCTCCATGCCCCCAAGGGCATGGCCGTCGTCGATCAGGTCCTGTACGTCACAGACTTGGATACGCTTCACGCTTTCGACAAGACGAGTGGAAAACTTCTCACAAGCCTGCTGCTTCCCCGCCCCGCCGACGGCAAGACTACCCAGTCGCTCGTGGACGTCGCACCGGACGGGCAAGGCCATCTCTATCTGGCCGACCAAGGCGGCAACGCGATTTACCGGGTCGATCTCACACCGACGTCGACCCTTGCGCTCGTGGTTTCTGGAGCGCAGTTGGCAGGACCGTCGGGTGTCGCCGTGAATCCTAAGACGGGGCACTTGGCCGTGGTCAGTTATGACTCGGGGAAGATCTTCGACATCACTCCGGAAGGAGCCCTCACCGAGCTGGCCTCCAACGGATTTTTTACCGGACGTTTCCAAAACCTCAGCGGGGTGGATTTCGACCGATGGGGCAGCATGTATGTCTCCGATGTGACGAAGGGGAAAATCTGGCGGATGCTCCCCAATAACAAGTTCCAGGTGATCGCAGAATACCTCCCAGGCCCCTCGGACCTGGGCATTGACCGTGTGAACCATCTGATTCTGGTTCCCTACCAGGACTCCAACGCAGCCGAAGTCAATGGCCTTGAGTCTCCCACCGTCTCGACGGGCGACCGCGCCAAACGCACGCTGGCAGACTATGGGTTTGTGGAGCCGAAAAAATCTGACAAGGAAGGATCACCGAGAAAATGAGCCAGTGTGTCTATTGCACGCAACGCAAAGGGAAACGTTCCTGTCCGGCCCTGAGCGGCCTGATTTGCAGCCAATGTTGCGGAGAGCATCGCATGGCACGCATCAACTGCCCTCCCGACTGCGAATATCTCGATACCGGCAGCGACTACCAGCAAAAGCGCCTAGGCGAACAATTCGCCCCCGTCCGGCGTGAACTCTACCGACAGCTCAGCGTGGTCGGCGGCGAAAAAGCGGCGGCGCTGTTCAACCTGATCGAGGTCGTCACATTCGGCTATTTCCATGACCGGCGGGACGGTCAGGACGCCGAAGTGTTTGCGGCCATCCAAGCGTTGCGCCGCACGCTCAGCCCGCTCCATGTACCGGCTGCGCCGATGCCGGTCTTTGCGGAACGTCTCAAGAAGGAATATGACACGTTCGTGAAGCAGCAGCCTCAGCAGATCGCCGACGCCGGTTCGGCCCCTGAAATTCTGGATCGCGCATTGGCGATCCTGACGGAATTTTCCGGCCAAGGCTTCCAATCACGTCGGTTTCTCCTGGGCATGATCGGCTATGTCAAAACATTCCATCCCGAAATTGCAGAACATCTGACCAAGCAACATGAAGCCGGTCGGATTGTGCTTCCCGGACAACTGACACCGTCGCCCCAGGAACCGGCACCCCATGTTCATGGCCCCGGATGCCAGCATCACCACCACTGACCTCACGACGTTAGCCACAAGCCCCCTGGCTTTCACGGCCCATTCCGATAGACGGTCCGCCACTCGTCTCCACGCTCGTTTTTCTCCGTTTTCTCTTTAGTTATAACGCGATTCTGCCGATACAGGCGGGTCAGGACTTTCACCTGCGTATGAAGCTGAAGCCGGACTGCACGCGCAACCCGTTGAAATTTCATGCACTCACTGTTCAGTAATCTTTTAGCCGTTTTGCCAAAGGGAGATACGCTGGACGAGTCGGCCTGGGCCACCCGTCATCGGGGCATTCTGTATATCCTTTGGTTACACGTACTGGGCGTTCCCTTCTACGGCGCCTATATGGATGCCGACCCCGCCCTCTATCTCGGCGGCGGAGCCCTCCTCGGGGCCATCGCCATCACCGCACGGTTCTCCATCGTCAGTCGTCGGCTTCAAGCCGCCATTGCGACCTATGGATTGATGATGGCCTCCGCGCTGTTAGTGCATCTGTCCGGAGGACGTATCGAGCTGCATTTTCATTTCTTCGTCATGATGTCTGTGATTGTGCTGTACCAGGATTGGCTTCCGTTTCTGGTCGGACTGCTGTTTATCGTCATTGATCATGGGATTCTAGGTACCCTCCTGCCGAATATCGTGTACGTCCATGCCGAAGGACAGACGCACCCGTGGACCTGGGCACTGATTCATGGCGGCTTCATTCTGGCTCAATGCGCGGCCTTGATCTATTTTTGGCGAGTCAACGAATTGGCCAGCGGTGAAGCCCTGCAAAGTGAGGCGGCTCGCACACAGTTGATCATCGAAACCGCCCTCGACGCCGTAGTGACCACGACTGCCTCCGGAATCATTACCGACTGGAATACCCAGGCGGAAATCATGTTTGACGTTCCACGCACCGAGGCGATCGGACAACCCCTGACGACCTACTTGATCACCGGTCATTCTCCTACCGTGGCGAATGCCGGCCCAACGATTTCTGGACTCGTGCCCGCCGCGATTCTCAATCGCCGTGTCGAGAGCATCGGTCGGTCCGGTTCCGGCCAGACATTTCCTGTCGAAATTGCCACCAGTTGCTTGGCCATCGGAAGCTCTCAGCAGTTCACCACGTTCATTCAGGACATTTCCGAACGCAAGCAGCAGGAAGAAGCCCTTCGCCAAGCCAAGGACGCCGCTGAAGCGGCCAGCCAAGCCAAGTCTCAATTCCTGGCCAACATGAGTCACGAGATCAGAACCCCGATGAACGGTGTGCTCGGCATGACCGAGCTGCTCCTGGCCACTCCGCTCAACGACAAACAACGACGCTATGCCGATACCGTCCATACCTCTGGAACCAACCTCCTACATATCATCAATGACATCCTGGATTTTTCGAAGATCGAAGCCGGCCGCTTAGTCCTGGAACACATCCCGTTCGACCTCCGAACGCTCCTGACCGAAACCTCAACCATTTTTCAGGAACAGGCGCGCAAAAAAGGACTGACGTTCACCGTCACCGTCGCGCACAACATTCCCGTCACCCTCCACGGAGACCCCCACCGACTCCGCCAGATTCTGACCAACCTCATCAGCAATGCCCTCAAATTCACGGCCACCGGACGCATTACCGTCACCGCAGCCATGGAGGAGGGCCACCCTGCACACGTGCGCATCGACGTGGCCGACACGGGGATCGGCATCCCGCGCGACGCGCAGGATCGAATCTTTGATTGCTTTGCGCAGGCCGACGGATCAACCACGAGAAAATACGGCGGGACCGGCCTTGGCCTCGCCATTGTGAAGCAATTAGTCGGCCTGATGGGCGGGCACCTGGGACTTTCCAGTGTGGCGGGACAGGGTTCCACCTTCTGGTTTACGATTTCTGTTTCCGCCACGACAGCACGAGCGGCTGCTTCAAACCAAAACCTCTCACGCACGGAGACGCTGCCGCGCCCACATCCCTAAAAGGAGACGACCTCATGCATGTCGCGACCACCTGTCTCAAAACCGGCCAGTCCGGAATACCCGCTGAACTGACCGCCCTGGATTCGGAAACCAGCCTCCTGTTGCTGTTCGGAGACTCACGCTTGATTGACCGTCCGGCGCTCATCCAGCAGGTGTTGGACGCATGTCCTCGCAGCCATGTGATGGGCTGCTCCACCGCCGGAGAAATTCACGGATGCGAGATCTCGGACGACAGTCTGGTCGTGGCGGCCGCACGGTTCGACCACACCGCTCTTCGCACCGCCCAAGCCACCGTCCAGGCGCCCACGGACTCCTATACCGCGGGACGTACCATCGCCGAGCAACTCACACACTCCTCGCTTCGAGGCGTGTTTGTGCTCTCGGACGGACTGAACGTCAACGGGAGCGAGCTCGTGAAGGGCCTCAACGATACGCTGGGAGAAGCGGTCGTGGTCACCGGTGGCCTGGCCGGGGATGGAACCGACTTCAAACGGACATGGGTCATCAAAGATCGAATGCCGATCGGCGGCTATGTCACGGCCATCGGCTTTTATGGTGACCACGTCAAGCTCGGACACGGCTCCAAGGGAGGGTGGGATAAGTTCGGACCGGAGCGGTTGGTCACCAAGTCCAAGGGGAACATCCTCTACGAGTTGGACGGTCGCCCTGCACTGCAATTGTACAAAGAATATCTCGGTGACCGCGCCGCCGGTCTGCCGGCCACAGGACTGCTCTTCCCCCTCGCGATCAGAAGCTCGAACACGGACGGGAAAGCCCTGGTTCGCACCATCCTGGCCGTAGACGAAGCCGCACAATCCATGACATTCGCGGGTGATATGCCGGAAGGCGTTCTCGCCCAATTGATGCGCGCGAATTTTGACCGATTGGTGCAGGGCGCATCCGATGCGGCCACGCTTGCGGTCAACAGCCGGGACCATACGTCCAGCCCTTCGCCCACCCTCTCTATTGCCATCAGTTGCGTGGGACGACGGCTGGTCCTCGGGGAACGGACGGAGGAAGAGATTGAAGCCACGCTGGATATTCTGCCAAAGGGCAGCAGTCAGGTCGGATTCTACTCCTATGGCGAAATCTCGCCGTATAAGAGCGGTGCCTGCGATCTCCATAACCAAACCATGACGTTGACGACGATTGCCGAATTCTAATCTCTATGCATCCGCTGCTCACACGACAATTGAAGCGGTTGGGATTGGAACAGGCCGCAGCGCCTGTTTCTCTCGAAGCCTGGCAGCAACTGCTTGAACGGGTCAGCCGGAGCTACCTCGAATCCGACCAAGGGCGGGAACTGCTCGAACGCTCGATTGCGCTCTCCGCAAAAGAAATGCAGGACTTGAATGAGCAGCTCCGTCGCACCTCCGAAAGTCAATTGGCCGAGGAGCGGGACAAACTCCACACTGTGCTCCGTTCCATGGGCGACGGACTCTGCGTCGTGGATCGGAACTGGGACATTGTGCTGCTCAATCCTGAAGGGCAGCGCCTGTGGGGCCTGACGGAGGCAGAGATCGTGGGACGACGCCTGCCGGATCTGATTTCCCTCTCCTACGGCACGAATCTCACGGAGCCGATCTTCACCCAGATGCTTCTGGATGAAACCGCCCAGGGGCATTCGTTCAGAACCGACGACGGCTTGCTCACGTCGATCACCGGCCGTTCGTTTCCCGTGTCCTGCGTGTTGGCTCCTATTGTGCGAGACAACTATGCCGCCGGAGCCGTGCTGGTCTTTCGAGACATCACGGAGCGTAAGCAGGTGGAGGATGTTCGTCGCCATACGGAACATTTACTGCGGCAACATCAGGCCGCCCTCCTTGGTCTGACCAGCAATAGCATCATTCAAAGCGGCATGCTGGAACCGGCATTGAAGGAGATTACCCGCGTCACCGCTTCGACTCTCGGAGTGCAACGTTGCAGCATCTGGCTTCTACGCGAGGATCACAGCGCCATCACCTGCAAGGATCTCTACGATGTGCCCACCAACAGTCATTCCTCGGGCATGGAACTCCTCGCAGAACAGTTTCCAAAATATTTCGAAGAATTCCTGACAGAACGCGTCATCGACGCGACCGACGCGCGGACCGATCCCCGCACGTCCGAGTTCACCGACGCCTACCTAACCCCGTTGGGCATCGGCGCCATGCTCGATATTCCGATTCGTTTCAAAGGGAAACTGGTCGGGGTGCTCTGCAATGAGCATGTGGGACCGCCGCGCGCGTGGATGCTTGAGGAACAACAATTCAGTTATGCGATCGCCTCATTAGTCTCCCTGGCCCTGGAAGCGGTCGAACGTCTCCACGCTGAAGGTGCCCTTCTCCAGAGCGAGGGGCGGACCAGATTGATTATCGACACGGCACTCAGCTCCGTCATCAGTATGGACGAGCAGGGACGCATTACCGGATGGAATGCGCAGGCCGAACAGACATTCGGGTGGACTCGCCGGGAAGCGATCGGCCGGATGATGACAGAGACCATCATTCCGTACGCTCATCGCGAAGCCCATCAACGAGGGCTTGAGCGGTTCATCAAGACCGGTGAGGGCCAGGTCATGAACAAACGGATCGAAACCGCTGCCTTGCGCCGCGACGGCACAGAATTTCCCATTGAGTTGGCCGTCACTCCGCTTCGTCTAGAAAATGCGTATTCGTTCACGGCTTTCGTCGTGGATATTTCAGAGCGCAAACAAGCGGAAGAAGCCTTGCGCACCAGCGAAGCCCGCCTCACGATGACGGTGCAGGGATCTCACATCGGAATCTGGGACTGGAATCTCACGACCGGCTCGATCTATTTCTCCCCGCAATGGAAAAACCAGCTCGGCCATGACGAGGCCACACTTCCCAATGACTTTGAGGAATGGCGATCCCGTATTCATCCGGAAGATCAAGTGCTGGTGCATGACACCATACAAACCTGCCTGGACGGCAACAAGTCTCAGTTTGAACTCGAACATCGCCTGCAGCATCGGGATGGATCGTACCGTTGGATCCTGTCTCGCGGCAGCCTCATCCGGGACGTGTACGGTGTGGCCGCGCGAATGGTTGGCATTCATATCGATACCACCGACCGAAAGCGCAGCGAGGAAGAGCTCCGCGCGGCCAAGGAATCGGCCGAAGCGGCCAGCAAGGCCAAGAGCGAGTTCCTCGCCAATATGAGTCACGAAATTCGCACGCCCATGAACGGCGTGCTGGGAACCACCGAACTCTTGCTCAACAGTCCCCTGACAGACAAGCAGCGACATCTCGCTTCGACCGTGCACCGGTCCGGGAGAACTCTGCTCGCCATCATTAACGACATTCTTGATTTCTCAAAGATTGAAGCGGGCAAACTGGATCTGGAATGTGTCGAATTCGACCTGCTGCAGGTGCTCGAAGAATCACTCGAACTGTTCATGGAGGCGGGTCGACGCAAGAAGCTTGAACTCACCCAACAGATCGATGAGCGGGTTCCGCGCTACCTGAAAGGCGACCCGGTGCGCTTTCGCCAGATTCTCATGAATCTTCTGAGCAATGCCATCAAGTTTACGGAGATCGGAGGCATCACCCTGGTCGCTGAATTTTTGAATGGTACGACCACCCACGCACAATTGCGCTTTGCCGTCGCCGATACCGGAATCGGAATTCCCGCCGCAGCCAAGTTGCGCATATTCGACGCCTTTTCCCAGGCGGACGGGTCCACCACCAGACGATACGGTGGGACCGGACTCGGCCTGTCCATCGCCAAACAGCTGGTCGCACTGATGGGTGGAGCGATCACCGTGGAAAGCGAGCCGGGGCGAGGCTCTACGTTCGCATTTTCCGCCCGATTCGAGTTGCAACCACTAAGCACAGGATCCGAAACAACCGTCGCACGCTATTCGCCGTCTCCTCATTCGT
>ERZ724514.8-NODE-8-length-81396-cov-8.212119_pt1 | contig 81396 bp, 66 predicted proteins | sample MGYA00376047_ERZ724514 | MGnify/ENA primary metagenome ERZ724514 (study PRJEB28724, sample SAMN07190883) | activated sludge metagenome | isolation source: activated sludge of sewage treatment plant in Hong Hong | place: Hong Kong | collected 2016-03-17 ...
GAAAAGCCGGTGGAAAAGCCAGCGGTGGTCGCGACGACGCCGGAAAAGCCGGTGCAGCCTGCGCCCAAGCCAGTGCAGCCTGCGCCGAAGCCGGTGGCGGTGCAGCCGAAGCCCGTCGAGCGTCATACGCCAGTGCGTCCGGTGCCTCGTGCGGTGGCGGCGATGGACAAGCCAGCGCGTCCGGCGGGGAACTTCGGGTTTTTGCGCATCAACTCGAAGCCGTGGACGAAGATCTTTGTCGACGGAATGGACACCAACCTGAACACGCCTCAGACGGCGTATCAGATGAGCCCAGGGATGCACCAGATCATGCTGTTTAACCCTGAGTTCGGCATTCGCGAGACGTTCTCGGTCCACATCATCGCGGGCGAGACGCAGACCGTCATCAAAGACTTCCGCAAGTAACTTCCCGTGCAGTCGCTGTCGCAGCCGCGTCTTCTTGCTGGGGTTCCGGGCGAGTCGCGCGGTGTGCTGCTCGTCCATGGCTTTTCGGGATCGCCGTTTGAGCTGTATTTGTTGGCCGAGCGGCTGCATCGCGAAGGCTTCCACGTCTCGCTGCCGCTGCTGACGGGACATCACCGCAGCTTGCACGCGCTGGCCGACAGCACTTGGCACGACTGGCTTTCGTCGGCGGAAGAAGCGCTGCTCGGGCTGCATCAAGCGGTGTGCGCGCACACGGACAAGGCTCCGCAGCTTGCGATCGTCGGTTTCTCAATGGGTGGCCTTCTGAGCATCGATCTGGCGCGGCGCTATCCGGCATGTGTCGAAGAGGCTCGGAAGCGGCCCAGCGTGGCGGCGCTTTCGATTTTGGCCACTCCGCTGTGGCTGCCGAGCTGGCAGCAGCGTGCGATCGTGCGGCTGTCGCAGCTGGCGGGCTTGCGGCGGCTGGCGGTGCCCAAGCTGGCGGGACGCGATGTCCGAGCCAAGGATCTGCCCAAAGAGCCGCTCAGGCCGTGGGGAATGCCGGTGCGGGCGCTGGCGAGCCTGGTGGAGCTGATGCAGACGGTGCGGCCTCTCCTTCCCGAGGTGAAGCAGCCGACGTTTCTATCGTACGGATTGCGCGATCACACGGTGCCGCCCGCGTGTCTGGATGCGTTCGTCGCCGAGCTGGGAACGCCCAAAGACCAGCTGTCGCAGCTTGTTCTGCCGGAGTCGTTTCACATCCTGCCGCTTGATGTCGAGCGGGAGCAGCTCTTTTTGGCGGTCAGCGCGCACCTTCAGCGGCATTTGCCGAGGCGATAGCGAGCGACGACGAAGCGATAGCGAGCGACGATGAACCGTCGCTGTGCGGGCTAGTTCTTTTTGTAGATTCCGCCCGTGTCGGTGACAAACCAGACGTTGGCGGCGTCGAAGGCCCAGATGTCTTTGATGATTTCGTTCGAGGGAATGCCCGAGACGGTGAAGCGCGACCACACTTTGGTGTTGTCGTTGTACTGCATGACCTGGCCGTTTTCGCCGCCGACCCAGATTTCCGTCGCAGAGACTCCCCACACGGCGTACAGCTTGCCGACGGTTGGGACGTTGTTTAGCTTCGTCCAGAGCACGCCGTTGGACTTGCTGGCGATGGCGGTGTTTCCGTCGTAGCCGACCGCCAGGATGTTGGTGGCCGAGGTGCCCCAGACCGAGCGAAAGACCGTTCCTCCGCCTTGGTCGCTGGCGGCTCTGACCTGCGTGACGTCGGTGATGTTCAGAGAGTCGTTGCTGGCTCCAACGGAAAAGAAGGTCAAGCCGGTGCCCCACATGCCGTACTGCGTGCCGGGCTTGGGGGCGATGTTGGTGCTCTTGGTCCAGTTCGTTCCGTCGAAGCGAAAGACCGCATCGGCGGAACCGGCAGCGACGACTTTGTTGGCAGCGCTTCCGAACACCGCTTGCACATCGTTGGTCAGGTTCGCTGCTTTGACGACCCAGGTGCTTCCGTCCCACTGATAGGCCGTCGAGCCCATTCCGACGATCCAGCCGACTTTGTCGTCGAGAAACCAGACATCGTACAGGTTCTGGGTGGTCGTCGCGGCGAGCGTCACGATCGACCAGTCTTTGCCGTTGGTGGTTCTGGCTACGACTCCGCCGTCTCCGACGGCAGTGATGTGCATTGCGCTGTAGCCGAAGATGGCGTTGTTGGCCTTTTTGTTGCCAAGCCCCGCTGCGTCCGCCTGTTTGGTAAACGACAGCGTCGGAGGCATCAAGTCCGGCATCGCCAAGTCGGGCATCCGCAAGTCGGGCTGCGCAAGGTCGGGCTGCGCAAGGTCAGTCTGCGCGAGGTCAAACACCGACAGATCACCCGACGCCGACAAGTCTTGCTCGCCCAGCGTCGACGACAGCACATCCCAGTCAAAGCAACCGAGGAGCAGCAGCGAAGCAATCGCAAGACGGCGCATCAAAACCTCCCGAGGATCGCAGCACCGCTCGGCGAAATAGAAAGAGCGAGCTTGGTGGTTGCGTCCTTCTTGTTAAGCTCGAAGGGCAAAACAGCGGCGGCGGCAGCCATTCCGACAAAGCCAATTGCCAGCAGCGAATATCCGACGGCGCTCTGCGTTTTTCCGGTGCTGACCTGAGACGGATCGCAGGCGGTTCCGCAGCTCGTTTGAAGCGAGTAATAGGTTGCGTTTGCGGCTCCGAGTGCGCCCGCACCACCGAGGACCAGCAGCAGTCCAGCGCCTCCGGTTGCGACCGAAATCCAGGGAATCTTGGTGGCCGTTGACGACGAAGAACCGGCATCCTTGGACGCGGGGACTCTGCCTTCTAGCTCGTCGATTTGGCGACGAATGTTGTCCGCTTCGGGATCGCTCGGTCGCGCAGCCAGAAACTGGCGAAAGTGCTTGGCGGCATCGGCTTTGCGGCCCATTTGGACTTCGCAGCGCGCGATGTTGAACAGCAAGTCGGGTAGCTCGACGATCTGAAAAGCAGAGCTGAACTCGACCCACGCCGCTTGGTACTTGCCCGCTTTGTAATAGCTTTGACCTTTTTCAAAGAAGGCGCGTCCGGCGGCCAGTGCTTCCGGTGGTGGCTCGACGTTGCGACGCTTGCTCGTGTCTCCTTCCGCAGCCACAGTCGGAGACACGACGGCACCCATCACAAAACACAGCGTAAGCGCGGAGATACAGCGAGGAGCAGCAGGCATTCAAACCCTAGAGATAATTGTAATGATTGTCGCATAAAACGAAGTGTGAAATGAAAACTCTATCGTCGGACCATCTGCCTGTTTCACGTATGGAAAGGCGATAGACGGTAGGACATCAGCTAGGGCATGCTCTGTCGCCCGATGCTCAGAGTACGTGCCTTCTTCACCAGCTTTTTCATCATCACCTACACGATCTTCATGTCGCTCCTCGCGGTGGCGACGTGGCCGTTTTCCCCGCGTGGAGACCTGTTCCTGTTCTTCGCGAAGGTCTGGTCGCGCGTTATCTTCTTCGTCGGCGGCATTCGCTGGCGGACGGAGCGCAGTGACAAGCTCGATCTGCAAAAGAGCTACCTGTATCTGTCCAATCACGAGTCGCTGACGGACATCTTGGCGCTGTTCGCGACGCTGCCGCAAAAAGTGGTGATGGTGGCGAAGCGCTCGCTGTTCATCCTGCCGGTGTTTAGCTGGGGAATGTGGCTCGCGGGCTTCATCTTCATCGACCGCAAGAACGTCAAAGCGGCGTACGCGCGGCTTCAAAGTGCGGGGAAGCTGATTCGCAAGGGTCGATCGGTGCTGGTGTTCCCAGAAGGGACACGCGGTGATGGCGGCGAGCTGCTCAAGCTCAAGCGCGGTGGCTTTGTGCTGGCGCAGACCGCGAAGATCGAGGTCGTTCCAGTCGGCATTGCGGGGACGGCGCAGGTTCTGCCGCGCGATACGTTCCCGGTCTATCCAGGGAGCATCGCGGTCTGTATCGGTGAGCCGATGGCGCCTCCGTCAGCGGACGAAGATCTGCCGACGTACATGGAAAAAGTGCGGGTGGAGCTGGACAAGCTGCGAGAGCAGGCGCGCGCGCTGGCCGCAAAGCCGTAGCACGACCGGAACGCACGACAGAAACGCTGGCTGTCGGTGCGGGAATGGATGGAACGTGAAGTTGGGGGAACGGAAGCGGCACGCTGTCAGACGGTGCCGCGCAGGCTGCGATTAGCTGTTCGGGGAACGATCGCGGTTGGTCTTGGGCTGGCCCATGTCGCTGGAGCCCGGCGGAGAGTTATCGATCCAGCGATAGCTCGGCTCGGGACGGATGTCGACGTGGATAAAGCCCGCGTGCGGATAGATTCCGATGCCCATGCCGCCCGTGTCGAGTCCTTCGACGAAGGCCTTGAGCCGCGAGTCCGGCACGCCTGGAATCGCCAGATCCGACGCGCTGCCCGCATAGTGGAACGACGTCGTCTTCTTCTGGTTGCGGAAGCCCGAGATCAGCGTCAGCGGCTTCTGGAAGTGATCGTAGACGTGCGAGATGACCTCGAACAGGTGCGGATCGATCTGCTTTTCCGTCTGCGTCCGACGGCAGCGCCACACATGATTGAGCTTTTCGAGCGCGTCTTCGTTAAAGCTGCCGTCTGGGTTGTAGATGTTCACCGAGACGACGTGCTTTGGTTCGTTGACGGAGCTGATGATGATGTTGCCGCTTGGCCGCGAAGCTGGACGCGCGCGAAGCGAAGACTCTGACGCTACCCACCCCGAAAACACCGGACCCCGACGAGCCTTCTTGGACTTGGAGGATGCAGCATCCGACCCGGCATTCGCCGTGAGCGGCGCGGCAATGAGCAACATCCCACAAAGGAGATTCGAGAGTTTGCTCGAGACTTTCACTGTTTCATTCCTCCGTTTTCCAGCGAGGTTCGTACATTCAACTTGGTAAACCGTTCAAAGCCGTTTGATGTTCCGAAGAAGACCTCGTCCACTAGCCAAGATAGGGGATAGACGCCAAAGAACCGAACCCCACCGTAGCTTTGCCTCTGCTCGTGGGTCAACAAAAAACTTTCGGAGCGATGCCTATTTTCTGCGACGTGCCAGCGACGGATTTGCACTTGCAATTCCCTATCTTTGGGAGTCCACAGCGGAATTGGTTTGGGAGTCCGTTGGGAGATGGTGAAGTTCAATTCCCAGACGGGCCGCGACCTCGAAGATGCGTGCATCACGGTAGAACTCTCCATACACAACGCGGCGGACTCCTGCATTTGCGATCGCTTTGAAACACGACCAGCAAGGAGACGCGGTGACATACAGGTCTGATCCGTCGATGGCGACACCGTTTTTGGCCGCATGAATGATCGCGTTCTGTTCCGCGTGAATGGTCGCAACACAGTGATCGGATTCCAGCATGTGGCCCACTTCATCGCAATGTGGCATACCGCGAATGGAGCCGTTATATCCCGTCGACAAGATCGTTCTGTCTCGTACCAAGACTGCACCCACTTGCTTGCGTGAACAAGTGGAGCGCGACGCAACCACCTTGGCGATGTCCATAAAGTACTGATCCCACGACGCACGCGCCATGATTAGGAGCCTACTTTCTTGGAAACAGAGTGCGTGGTCATGCTGCGGAACCTGGCTTGGGAGTCGGTACGGAGTGCTGATTGGGAACCCGTACAGAGGACTCCCAATCGGAAGCGGAATCGATCGAACCCGCCGTCGCTGAAGATCATTGGGAATCGCTTGAAGTGGTTGGTCATGACCGGTGTCCGAAGGTGCGCATCGTAGCGTCTGGGTGAATCGGTGTGACGTTGATCCTGCGATGTTCCACGTTGGTTGAGATGGCTATGTGGAGTCGCAGATGGATCAACAAGGGAGCGCGTATTTTTGTTCCATAGGAATGATTCGGAGTGAAGTCAAGCGCTCGATGTGAGCGTGCGACTGCGGTCGGTGCTTCCGATGTGACGGACTCGACTTGGCACGGTCCGTCCGCTTCGACGTGATATTCTGTCCTTCATGAGCAAGACCTATCGCTGTCCCGTCTGTGGAAACGAGGTCGATGTCTCCGCGACGGTCTGTTCAAACGCTGCTTGTCGCGCGGAGCTGGCGTTCTGTTCTCACTGTCGTGACATCGCAACCTACGTTCTTGTCGAAGAACGACACGGACGGACTTCTCGCAATGTCTATCGCTGCGACCGCTGTCAGCGTCTGGGCGTCAAGTGCTACACCTGGCTTTCGGGCGCGTACTGCAACGGGCTGGCGCGGGCGGGTCAGTCGGTGGACATGCCGCTGTGTTCCAGCTGTAGCGGACGGGTCGCGGAAGTCTCACGTAACGTCATCGGCTGGACGCTGATTGGCGCGCTTGGCGGACTGCTCAAGCGAAAGGGCGGCTGATGGCGGACGTGCTTGCGTTTGGGCCCGAAGCTGCGGAGCGACTGCTGCGCGAATACGGACTGCGGCTTGTGTCGCTGACCAGGATCTGGAAAGGAACGATCAGTCAGAACTATCGGGTGACGACGGATGTGGGACCGCTGTTTCTACGGGTGTCGCCGGGTCGAGCGGTGGCCGATGCAGAGTTTGAGACGCAGCTCACCTGGCATCTTCTGTCGCACGGGCTGCGCGTTCCGGCGCTGTTTCAGGCGCACAATCGTCAGGGCTACGTGAAGCTGCCGGGGCCGGTGAAGGGTCAGTTTGTCGCGCTCGGGATGCTGTATCAGTGGGTCGATGGCGAAGAGCTGTGCGACACAGAGCTGGACGAGGCGCACGCGCAGGAAGTGGGTCAGCTTCTCGGGCAGCTTCATCTGTGTACGTCGACGCTGAGCTTGCGACGTGAAGGCATTTATACTCCGTCACACATTCGTCACAGGCTGCGCGACATCGTGCGAAATCCGCGCTGGACAGAAGATCTTCACCCGACGCTGATTCGTCTACAGACCGAGCTGGATGCGCCTGCGCTGCGTCGCTTGGGTCACTTGCCGTCGGGAATCGGACACTGTGACCTGTTTCCCGATAACATCTTGTTTCCGAAGGGGAAGGCGCGTCGGAAGAAGGCTCGGCATTCGACGGAACATGGGCCGTGGATGATCGATCTGGAACAGGCCGCGTGGACGCCGCTTCTGTATGACTTGGTGGTGTCGCTGCTGGCTTGTGTGTCGCCGCTGCCGTCTGTCGAATCGGGTGATGTGCAGCCTGAGCGCGTCGGACCGCTGCGGCTGGCTTCGGCACGGGCGATGGTGTCAGGCTATCAGCGGATGAGGCTTCTTACCGACGATGAGTGGACGGCGCTGCCGGCGCTTTTGCGCTTTTGTTGTGTGCGCTTTGCGACGACGCGACTGACGGATGTTCACCTGCGCGAGCCGGTGCAACCAGCGACGGACTCAGCGACGGAGCAGCCAGCGTCGGGCGCGGGGAAGGTTCACTCGAAGGACTATCGCGACTATCTGTGGCGACTGGATCAGCTCGACGAGACGAGCAGCGAAGAGCTGATTCACAAGCTGCGTTAGCCGGGCGGCCAGCCGAGCGGTCGTCCGCCGAGCAGGTGGACGTGCAGGTGTTTTACCGTCTGACCACCGTCTTTGCCGGTGTTGGTCACGAGTCGATAGCCGCTCGCATCGAGTCCCAGCTTGGTGGCAATTTCCGTCGCTGCTGAGAGAATCTTGCCCAGCAGCGCTTGCTGACCGCTCCGGGCCAGCTCGCCGACATTGGCGTAGTGCTCACGCGGGATGATCAAGACGTGCTGCGGCGCTTGTGGGTTTATGTCTTGAAACGCCACCACATCGGGGCTTTCAAACACGAGCGGCGCGGGAATGCTGCGGTTCGCGATTTTGCAGAAGATACAGTCGGCATCCATGGCTTCTACGGTGCAGGCAGTGCGGTCGGGAAGTCAACCTCTCAAGCCGAGTCGTTGACACAAGCAGCGGCGGGTCACTAAAGTGCCGAGCCAGCCTGCGCAGCGTTTGTGCAGCCTGCTACGAAAGGATCGGCGATGACCCCAGCCAGCGTCGCTCGACCGGCAGCGGTCGCATCGACTCGACCGCGTTACTTGGCCTTGTGTGCGCGACATACGGAACCGCTTGTGGCGGCAGAGCTTCTGTCGCTGCCCGACGTCGCGGATGTTGAGGTTCGGACCGGCGCGGTGTCGTTTTCGGGTCCGCTTGGTGCGCTGTATCGAGCGAACCTGTATTCTCGCTGTGCGTCGCGGATTCTGCGCGTGCTCGGCGACTATCCGTGTGAAGGTCCGGCGGAGCTATACGATGCGGTGCGTCGGCTGCCGTGGGAAGAGTTCGTCTCGGTCGACGGAACGCTCGCGGTGAGCGCGATGGGCGAAGCGCCGGGGCTCGCGAACAGCATGTTTACGGCGCTCAAGACCAAAGACGCGGTGGTCGATCGCTTTCGGGAGCGGCAAGGCCGACGGCCCGATATCGACCCGCAGCGACCGGATGTGCGCGTGAACGTGCAGCTATACGAAGCGACGCGCGGGCATCGCTGCTTGGTCAGCCTCGATAGCTCGGACCCACCGCTGTATCAGCGAGGCTATCGGCAGCAGGGCGGGCTGGCGCCGCTCAAGGAAACGCTGGCGGCGGCGATTGTGGCGCAGACGGGCGAAGAAGCGCTGGGCGCGACGCCGATGTCGGAAGCGGTTCACACGGCACCACCGCATGCGCAGCGACCCGCGACCGTCGTGGATCTGTGCTGTGGCAGTGGCACGCTCCTGTCCGAGGCGGGCCTGTCGATGCTGCGAATGGCTCCGGGTCTTTCGCGCAACTTTGGCTTTATGCGCTGGCGAGACTTCGACGGTGTGCTGTGGCGCAGGCTGCAAGCGGAAGCGCGATCGCAGATTCGACCGGCCAAGGATGTGTTTCTGTTTGGCTCGGACATTGATCCGCGTGCGCTGCGAACCGCGAGTCAGAACCTGCAAGCGGCGGGACTCGGGCGGCTGTCGCGGCTTGCGCGCTGTGATCTGCGAGATGCCGAACCTCCGTCGCAGCAGCCCGGAATCGTGCTGTGCAATCCACCGTATGGCGAGCGAATGGGCGACGAGCGTGAGCTGATCGAGCTGTATCGAGCACTCGGCGATACGCTCAAGCGTCGCTTTGTCGGATACCGTGCGTACGTGTACACCGCGAACCTTCATCTGGCGCGGCAGATTGGGCTGCGTCCGTCGGCGAGGCACGTTCTGTGGAACGGCATGCTGGAAGGTCGGCTGCTGCGCTTCGATTTGTACTAAGTCGTCCGTCCGCGTTCGCTCGGTGGATCGGCGCGGCGAAAGTCCTACACAAGTTCCAAAGCGCGACTCGGTTTTGCTAACGTCGAAGCCATGCGGAAACCGCTTCGGCTTGGGCTCGCTGTGTCGGCGTTTCGGCTGCTTCTCTTCGTCGGACTGCTGCTTGCTGCGCTGGCAAAACCAGCGGCGTCGGCAGAGCCCGCAAGCTGCGCAACGATCGATGCAGCGAGACTGCTTTCTGCGTACTTTTCCTTCGCGGAATCGGACAAAAAGGACGGCTCGCTGGATGCGGTTCAGGCGACGCTGGCTCGTCAGGGTGTCTCGATCCAGTTCTTGATCGCGACGGTTCCTGAGCCTCGTCTGGGCTTCGACGGAACGATCGAGGCGATTACGCGCGCGCTCGAAGCGACGGGTTTTCTGCTGGATCGCTATCTGTTGCCGTGGAATGCGATGGGGGAAAAGCGAGTCAGCGACAGTTCGTGTCCGCTTGAGCAGCCAGGAATTGCCCTGTTTCAGCGTCGAGAAGTCGAGTCAAAAGCGGGTACGACAGTATCGTCGCGGCGCAGCCTGCTGTTGTTGTACGTCGTCGGAGAGTCTCCGGTCGCAGGGATTCACAAGCCCGCGTTCGTCCGTGCCGTCGATGACATTCAGCGTCTGTCGGCGATTGTTCCCGGCAGTCAGTGTGCGTCGTGCGCGGAGCTGCGCGTGATCGGACCGGCGTTTTCGGGCTCGGTGGTGTCGATCGAGCAGCTTCTGGATCGCTATCCGTCGCTGTCTTTTCGCTTTCTATCGGGACGAGCGACCAACGGTGCGATTCGGGATCAGATTCAGCGTCACGACGGAGGCGTGCGGCGCGTTCAGTATCAAGCGACGGTGATTCCCGACGAAGCGCTTCAGACGGAGTTTTTCTGTTATCTGACCGAGACGATGGGCGCCGATGAGCATGACATCGCGCTGATTACGGAGTCGTCGACGGGATATGGTCAAGCGGTGATCGCGGCGAACGCGGATCAGAGCCAAGGTCTTCCGCCGCCGCACGCTCGAGTGGTGTCGGCCAGGCCGCTGCAAAAGAGCGAGCACTGTAAGCGAGCGCATCGCCCGAGGCTGATGCTGCCGGTTCCACTGCACATTTCCCGTCTGCATACGCTCGAAGCGAAGACGGGTCAGAGCAGCTCGCGTACGGAATCGAGTGCGCTGCCCGAGATCTTGCCTTCGCCGACGACGCGACCGCTTCCGACGGTGCTCGACGATACGCCGCGTAATGATATCATGCCGACGCTGTCTCCTCGGACGGTGTCTTCGGCAGAGCGCGCGCTGGCGCATATTTTGTCGACGATTTATGCCGAAAAGATTCGCTATGTCGGAATCATTGCCACCGACGTGCAGGACAAGCTGTTTTTGGCGCGTCAGATTCGCGCGTACAGCCCCGACGTGGTGCTGTTCACCTTCGAGAGCGACATCTTGTACACGCATCCCGAGGCGCGCTCGTATCTCAAAGGGATGATGGTGGTGTCGCCGTATCCGCTGTTTACGCGCAACCAGCAGTGGAGCTATCCGTTCCGAGGCCTGCGACAGCGACTTCAGTTTGCCAGCGACGCGGATCAAGGTGTGTATAACGCCACCGTCGCGCTGCTCGGCTATCCAGAGCAGCTTATCGAGTATTCGCAAGCTGCGCCCGGCGTCGACAAACCGCTCAGTCGTCCCGCGATTTGGATCAGTGCCGTCGGAAATGACACGCTGTTTCCGCTCGCGTTTATCAAAGAGTACGACGGTGGCAGCTACGTCTACGACAACCCGTCGATTCACCGTGCGCCGTTTGAGTATCGCTATTCCCCGTATCAGCAAGGGACGCTGAGCCTGCTGATGCTGTTTTTGGGCGGGCTCGGGCTGTGGTTTGTCGTCGGATACTTCTGGCACTACTACTATCCTGTGCCGGAGCCGCCGCTCGTCTTTGCGCTGCTGCGGATTTTCCGTCGCTGTAACATTCAGCACTCGCTGCTGGATGATGGGCTGTCGCAGCGCGAGTCCGCCCGTCAGCCGCTGTTTGTGCTGTGTCTGTTCGTTCCGGCGTGGATTGGCTATTTCGCGCTGAACACCGCGCACTTTATGCAGCTTCGCGACGGCAACTTGGATGAGTTTCTCGACGAAAAGCGCCTGTCGATGTGGGTTCGGCTCTGGTATCACTCCGGGCACATTGGCGTGTATCAGAACCTGTCGTGGAAGGTGCTGTGCATCGCGCTGTTTGGCGTCGTCGTGCAGCTTGCGTTTACGCTCGTCTCGCTCGACGCTGCGTTTCAGTATCTGCTGCCGGGTCTGCGCAAAAAGTTCCATGAGCAGTATCTGAAGCTGGTTCGTCCGCTGTCGACGCTGAAGAAGCGGCTGCTCATTGCGCTTTCGGTGTCAGCGTATCTGGCCGCGACGACGGCGGTGTTCTTTCTGTTCATCGCGCTCGTGAACTATCTGCAAGTGGACTTCAATCACCTGCTGTTTCTGCGACGGAGCGCGCAGCCTGCGTTTGGACTGTCTCCCATGGTGCCGCTGATCCTGCTGGGCTGTGGTGTGCAGCTGTTTGGCTACTGCGAGCTACAGCGGATTCGGCTGCTTGAGCGCTTGGCGACGGTGTATCTGGACTTGGTCTCGGAGCTTCAGCGAGACAATGGCCTGCTGTTGCGGATCATCGAGATTGCCAAGCGACTCGGGAGTCCGTCGCTGTGGCAGATGCTGTGCGCGCTACTGATTGCGCTGCTCCAGGCGGTGACGCTGCTGTCAGAGCTGGTTTCGCTCGAGATCGCGCCGATGCACTTGGTCTATCGCTTCCTGATTGCGCTGCAAGTGACGACGCTGGGCTTTGTGTTTTTGCGCTTTATCGGGCTGTGGCGAGACTTCCGCGACTTTTTGCATCAGCTTGGTCATCATCCGCTGTCGGTGGCGCTGGAGCGACTGCCGCACAAGTTCATTCGCAGCCTCGGTGCGCTGTTTTTGGAAGAGCTGCCCGAGCTGACGCGCTCTGAGGCGGTTCAAGAGCACCTGCGCCTTTTGCTCAACCACTTGCATCAGCTGGACCCGGAAAAAGAGCTGTCGACGCTGGGAATCTATGCCGAGCTGGAACGTCCGATCGACGCGCTGCGCAAGCTGCGGGAAGAGCTGATCAAGGCCGCCAAAGCGCCCTCGTTTATGGCCGATGCCAGCGAGGAACAGGTGGTCAACGCTTCGCAGCACCTGACCAAGATCCTGTCGCCGGTGTGGCGAGCGCGACCGCTGCCAGGAACGATTGTGACGGGACGTGCGGATGCGGTGCAGCTTGCGGTTCGTCCGTCGCCCGAGCAGAGCACCGCCGAAGCCTACGAGCACTTGGTTCCCGACGCGTGGCACCTGTGGCTGCGTCTCGCGGAAGACTTTTTGGCGATCCAGGTTGTGACCTACATCAATCGCTTGTTTCCGCACCTGCGCAACGCGCTGCTCAACGTGACGATCGGCTTTGTGCTGCTGCTGCTCGCGCTCATCTCGTATCCGTTTCAGCCACAGCGCTATCTGGTGCTTTTGTCGACGGTGCTGCTGGTTGTGACCGGGCCCGCGACGATGTATGTGCTGGCGCAGATGAACCGCGACGAGGTTCTGTCGCGCATCGCCAAGAGTCCGCCCGGCAAGCTGACGTGGGATCGCGCGTTTATCTCGCAGGTGGTGATCTACGGCGCGCTGCCGCTGCTGAGCCTGATCGCGACGCAGTTTCCCGAGGTGCGCGGTGCGGCGTTTTCCTGGATTGAGACGGCGCTCAAGACCTTGAAGTAGCGAAGGATACAGCCGAGTCAGAATCGTCGCTGGCTGCGCGCTGGGCTCCTGCTATTGGCCGGTTCCTCTGCGCACCAGGATCGCACCATTTCCCGTCGAAGGCTGATCGGCAATGACCAGATCCACGATGCCATCTTGATCCAAGTCTCCGACGGAAACGCTCACGGGCCTGACCGTGCTGGGAAAGTCGATGCGCTGCGACGCTGCAAACGTCCCGTCGCCCTTGCCACGCAAGATGCTCAGGTTTCCCGATACACCCGAGAGGTTGGCGACGATCGCATCCAAGACACCGTCTCCGTCGAGATCAGCGGTTGAAACTGCCGTTGGTGTTCCGTCGAGATCATAGCCAGCCGTCGCATCACCAAGCTGTCCGCTTGCCGCACCCAGATGAACGGTCAGCTTGCCCGTCGTGCCCAGATCGTTTGTGACGACGACATCGCCAAAGCCATCTCGGTTTACGTCACCGCTCGCAGCGGCGTTGGCATTGGCTTGGTTTGTCTTCGCGGCCCCAAGCGCAAACAGCGGAGCCGCCGTCTGACCACGATGAATCAGCACCGACAAGTTCGTGGCCGTGGACTGACTGAGCCGATGAACACCGACGAGATCCAGCTTGCCATTGCCATCAATGTCCGTCGCTGTCAGCGCAACCAACGTCGCTGCTTGGGTTGCAATCGCTGATCCTTGCGCAAAGGCTGCGGTCTTGTTTCCGACGAGAAATGCCAAGTTTCCCGTCATGGCCGTGCCGCTGTTGGCGACCAAGAGATCCACGCTTCCATCGCTGTTTGCATCCAGTGCAGCCAGGGAAATCGGCAGGCTGCCTCCCGTTGCGCTTCCGACGGAGCTGGCCACTGCACCTTGACCGTCTCCGAGCAGGACTCCGACGGAGCTGCTTCCGGCACTGGCGACCGCGACATCCAGGTTGCTGTTGCCATCGAGATCAGCGACGAGCAGGCCATACGGAGCGCTGCCGACGCTGCGACTGCTGCTGACGGAAAAGCTGCCCGAGCCGCTGTTTTTGTGAACCTGCACGGTACTGCTCGTCTGAAACACCGCAACGATGTCGGGATATCCGTCTTTGTTCAGATCGGCGATGGCGACGCTGCGCGGGCCGACATCGGTTCCAGCAAGCATCGTCGGTGTGTCGAAGCTGAGCGTGCTCAAAAAGTAGCGAAACGACTGGCTCAGGCTCGACGACAGTCCGCTGGGATTGACGACGATGACATCGACGGGACCGGGCTTTTGACGGCGCGCAGGAGTGCTGCAAGTGATGCTGGTTCCGTCGCTGCTGACCAAGATGTTCGACGCGATGGTGTCGCCAATGCGAACGATGGCTCCTGTGCGGAAGCCGCTGCCGCGCAAGGTCAGGCTGGTGCCGCCCGCCGTGCCGCCGACAGTCGGGCTCAGGCTGGATAGGACAAGCTGCTCGACGGTGCCGAGGTCGGATGTTCCCAGATCACTGGGTCCGCTCAGGTCCGTCGCTGTTTCGTCGCCAGACTTGCAAGACAAAATCAGCGAAGCCACCAGCGTCGCGATGACAGTCCGGCTTCGCAAAATGGATGTGCGCATAGATGAGTCCCCCGTTTCAACCACGCGAGTCGCAGCGTGCGGCTCTCACCTCAGTTTTCGGATAAACCGAGCGCATCTGCTACCGCTGGGAAGATCTTTCCCGTGCCTGCTTTTCCTGAATTCACCAAGTTTGGGTAATATCTTCCCAATTTCGTTGACCTGAACATTTGATCTGTTTAGCCTGAACGCATGTTTAGCCAGTTGGCGCGGGTCAAGCAGCCAGATCAGACGCTGATAGAGGCAGTGGTCAGCGACGAAGATCCGCTGGCTCAGCGGCAGGCGGCGCTGGCCCAGCTACGTCGGGCGTGTCGCAGCGATCTGGGGCGATCGACAGAGCCTCCGTTCCCAACTGGCTGCGAGGTCATTGATGCGGCGCTTCATGGTGGCCTGCCGCGCGGTCACATGGTGGAAGCGGTAGGTAAAGTGGGGCGGTTGTCGCTGGCGCTGAACGTGCTGGCGCAGGCGACGCAGCGACGCGAGCTGGCGGTGATGATCGATGGTGCCGATGCGCTCGATCCACGCAGTGCAGAAGAGCTTGGTATTGATCTGCGACGACTGCTGTGGGTTCGGGTGAAGAAAGGTAATGACGCGCTGCGGGCGGCGGATATGGTCCTGTCGGCTGGTGGAGTGTCGCTGCTGGTTCTTTACCTGGTCGAGCAGAGTGATCCGCAGCTGGCGATGCGAACGGCCCTGTGGACGCGGCTGGGACAGCGAACGCAGCGCGCCAAGGCTTCGGTGCTGATCTGTGCGGACAAGCCGCTCGCGCAGAGCTTTGCGGTGGCCACGCTGGGCGTTCACAACGATGGCGTGCGCTGGCAAGACGCGCCGGGCGGACGCGGACAGCTTGCCGCGCGACAGGCTCGCATCGAGGTGATGCGCAGTCGTCTGGGCGCACCCGGGGACAGCCAGCCGTGGTGCCTTCGCAAGTAGGAGCCAATGTCATGTCACTGACCTGCGAGCGAGTGGCTTGTCTATGGATTCCGTCGTGGTCGCTTCAAGCGCTCTTGCGGGCGCGGCCCGAGCTGCGTGCCCAAAAGGTGGTGGTCAGCGACGGACTGTTGCCCAGCTCGCTGGTGCTGGGTGCGACGCTGCCGCTGCGTCAGCTGGGCGTGCGAGTCGGTCAGACGGTGGCGCAGGCGCGCAACCTGTGTGCAGAGCTGCAAGTTCAGGTGCTCAGCGACGCGAATCGTCAAGCAGCCAAAGATGCGCTGTACGACGTGGCGTCGGCGTTTTCGCCGGTGATCGAGTGTGGCGATGGCTTCGTGCTGCTCGGTGTGGGCGACATGGCGAAGCTGTTTCCCGACGAAGAGACGCTGGGCAAAGCGCTGCTTTTGCAGGCCGAGTCGGTGCGGCTTCACGGTCGCGTTGCGATTGCCAGCTCCAAAGAGACGGCGAAGCTGATTGCCAAGGCGCGTGCCGATGTGACGGTGATTCGTCGCGGCGATGAAAAGCTGTACCTGCGCGCGCTGCCGCTGTCGGTGCTGCCGCTGTCGGCGGCGCATGCGCTGCTGCTATCGCGGTTTGGGCTGCGTTCACTCGGGGACTTGGTGGCGCTGCCTCGGACCAAGCTGCCGACGCGGCTTGGCAAAGAAGGGCTGCGGCTGCATCGCTTGGCGTCGGGGGAAGATGACACGCCGCTTCAGCCGACGGCGCCGCCCGTGGAAGTGTGCGAATCGCTTGATCTCGACGAGCCGGAACAGAACCTAGAGCCGCTGCTGTTTCTGCTGCGCGGCCTGGTGGATCGCATGATGGCGCGGCTGCGGGCGATGAGCCTGGCTTGTGGCGACTTTGTCGTCGAGCTTCTCGAAAGACCGCATGGTGTTCGCCGGGTGGAAGTGAAGGTGGCGACGCCGACGCGAGAAGTGGCGACGCTGACGGAGCTTTTGCGGCTCAGCTTGCAAGCGCATCCACCCGAGGCGGAAGTGCGCGGTCTGGTGGTGCGGACGATGGCGCAGCGACCGCGACCGCTTCAGCTTGGACTGTTCGACGGGGAACAGCTGCTGCCCGAGCGACTGATGACGCTGATTGGACGGCTACAAGCGCTGTGTGGCGACGGAAAAGTCGGGCAAGCGGTGGCAGCAAACTCGCATCTGCCGGGGCTGTGTGACGTGGTTCCGCTCAATCCACCGACGAAGCGAGAGCAAGACGACGTGGTGTTGCCGCTGAGTCCGTCGCCGAAGATGGCGCTGCAAATGCTGCGGCCTCCTCGGGCTGCGACGGTGCGTGTCAGTGGTTCCAAGCTGCTTCACCTGCACAGCGACGGGCTAAGCGGTCCGGTGCTGCGCTCGGGCGGACCGTACCGGATTCGCGGCAGCGTCGGAAACGAAGGTCTGCGCGACTACTACGACGTCGAACTTCCCGGCGGAGAAGCGCTGCGGCTGTTCTTTGATCGCGACGAGGGCAACTGGTTTCTCGACGCGCGTTACGACTGAGAGGGTGGATGATGACTAGACCGTCGCGCTACGTCGAGCTTCGCTGCAAGAGCTGGTTTTCCTTTTTGCAGAGCACCGTCGATCCCGAAGATCTGGTGACGGCGGCGGTGTCGGCGGGCTATTCGGCGCTGGGGCTGGTCGATGCGGGCAATGTCTCGGGGCTGCCGCGCTTTCACAAAGCGGCGCAGCAGGCGGGCATTTCCCCGATCCTCGGCGGTGAAGTGATCGTCGATGGCGCGCCGCTGTCGCTGTTTTGTGAGTCGGCGCAAGGCTATCGCAACCTGTGTCGGCTGATCTCGACGCAGCACAGTGCCGAGCGTGGCGGACGCGGGCTGACGCTGTTTGACCTGGAGTCGCATCACGACGGGCTGATTGCGCTGACCGGCGGTGGTGAAGGCAAGATCGGCGGGCTCATCGACGCGGGAGAGCTGGAGCAAGCGGCGCGCAAGCTGGATGTGCTGACTGGAATCTTTTCGCCGCAGAACCTGTACGTCGAGCTTCAGCTTCACTTCGACGAGCAAGAAGATCGTCGCAATGCGGTGTTGCAGGCGCTCGCGTCGGAAAAGCGCGTGCCGCTTCTGCTGACCAACGATGTGCGGATGATCGGTCGCGACGAGCTGCTGCTGCTCGATGCGCTGACCTGCATTCGCGAAAAAGTCGAGCTTGCAGCGGCGGGGCGACGGCTGGCCAAAAACGGTGAGCGGTTCCTCAAGCCGGTGTCCGAGATGCTGGAGCTGCTGCCCGATCTGCCCGATGCGATCCAGCGCACCGTCGAGATGGCCGAGCGCTGCCGGTTTTCCTTTGCCGACTTGGGCTATCGCTTTCCGCAGTATCCGCTGCCGCATGGGGAGTCGCAGGAAGAGTTCCTTCGCGCGGTGGTGTTTTCCGTCGCTGGCGATCGCTTTCGACCCTACGACAAGCGCGCCCACGATCAGCTGGAGCGAGAGCTGGGACTGATCTGCAAGCTCGGGCTCAGCGGCTACTTTTTGATCGTCTGGGATCTCATCGAGTTTTGCAAAAGTCGCGGAATCCTGGTGCAAGGCCGAGGCAGTGCTGCAAACTCTGCGGTCTGTTTTGCGCTGGGAATCACGGCCTGTGATCCGCTGAAGATGGATCTGCTGTTCGAGCGCTTTCTGTCCGAAGAGCGTGGAGAGTGGCCCGATATTGATCTCGATTTGCCGTCGGGAAGTCGCCGCGAAGAAGTGATTCAGTATCTGTATCGCAAGTACGGTCCTGCGGGCTGTGGACTGACCGCGACGTTTACCACCTATCGAGCGCGCAGTGCAGTGCGCGATCTGGGCAAGATATTAGGACTTTCGCAGGACGCTATTTCGCAGCTCGCCAAGCGTGTCAGTCGCTTTGGCGACGAGATGGGCGCGCACGGATCCGGGATTCCTGATGCGCCAACTCCGTTTGTGGATCACGTTCGTGGCGTTGGGCTGGACCCCGAAGAGCGGAGTGTGAGTCAGCTGATCAAGCTGTACGAAGACATCGCAGACATCCCGCGTCACATCGGACAGCATCCGGGCGGAATGATCATCGCAGCCGGTCGTCTCGACGAGATTGTCCCGATTCAGCCTGCGTCCATGCCCGGTCGCGCCATCATTCAGTGGGACAAAGATGACTGCGCGGATCTGGGAATCGTGAAGATCGATCTGCTCGGCTTGGGAATGATGGCGGTGCTGGAAGATGCGACCAAGATGGTGCCATTTCACGACGGACAGCCGTTTGATATGGCAGCACTCCCACGAGACGATCACGCGGTCTATCAGATGATCTCGCGGGCCGATACGGTCGGTGTGTTTCAGGTAGAGAGTCGCGCGCAGATGTCTTCGTTGCCGCGTACGCAGCCGCGCAAGTTCTACGATCTGGTGGTGCAAGTGGGCCTGATTCGGCCCGGTCCCATCGTCGGAAAGATGGTTCATCCGTACCTCAAGCGCTGCACCGGAGAAGAGCCGGTTTCCTATCCGCATCCTTCGCTTGCTCCGATCCTAGAGCGCACGTTGGGAATCCCGCTGTTTCAAGAGCAAGTGATGAAGATGGCGATGGTTGCAGCGGGCTTTACGGGCGGACTTGCGGATCAGCTACGCCGCGCGATGGACAGCAAGCATGGCAACCGAAAGATGCGTGCGCTCGTCGACAAGCTGCGAGTAGGAATGCAGCAAAAAGGGATTCCCAAAGAGTCCGCTCAGCAGATTGAACAAGCGATCACCGCGTTTGCGCAGTACGGATTTCCAGAGTCACATGCGATCAGCTTTGCGTGGCTTACGTACGCAAGCGCGTATCTGAAAGTGCATCATCCGGGGGTGTTTTACACCGCGCTGCTAAACGCATGGCCGATGGGATTTTATCATCCCTCGACGGTAATTCGCGATGCCCAGCGCCAGGGAGTGATCATTCGTCCGATCGATGTCTGCAGCTCGCAGTGGCCGTGTTCGATCGAGCACAGTGCCGATCGCGAGGTTGGATACTGGACTGCGGATGCACCAGACAACGTGATTCCGTTTGATCGATCGCCTTGGCATGCGGCTCCGTATGGCGTCAAGACACCACCTGTTTCCAAGGTGCTGCGGCTCGGTCTGCGCTATGTAAACGGACTACGTCGCTCGTCGGCAGATGCGATTTTGAACGCGCGAGCAGAGCGTCCGTTTTCCGACATATCCGATCTGATGAATCGCTGTCGCGGTCTGAGCCAAGAAGAGCTGACACAGCTTGCAGAGCTTGGCGCGCTCGCATCCCTTCAGCGCAGTGAGAGTCGTCGTGATGCGATGTGGCAAGTCAGCAAGTGGCAGCGTCAAAGCTCGCTCGATCTGACAGAGACAGAGCAGGAAGATCCGTCGCCGCTGCGTGAGATGTCACAGCTTGAAGAGCTGCAAGCAGACATGCAAGGAAGTGGAGTCAGCACAGGTCCGCATCCGCTTTCGCTGGTTCGTTCCGCACTGCAAGCGCATGGCGCAGCTCCGATTGCAGCGCTGGCAAGTCGCGCACATCGAAGCCACGCGCGCGTCGCGGGATTTTGCATCATTCGTCAGCGTCCACCGACGGCGAAAGGCTTCATGTTCCTGACGCTGGAAGATGAAACAGGACTGCTCAACGTGGTGATCAGTCCGCAGCTTCTGACTGCGCAGCGCGCTGTGATCTACGCCACGCGCAGCTTCGTGCTCGATGGTGTGATTGAAAAACAAAACGGTGTGGTGCAGCTTCGCGCAGAGCGAATTGTCAGCTTGGACAAGGTGCTGGAAGTGGTGGGAAGTGACGAGCTGGTGAGATCAGACAGCGACGGAAATCGCTACGGATAGACTACGCCTGGGTGTGCTGCTTCAAAAACGCGAGCGTTCGATCCCAAGCCAGGTGTGCGGACTCTTCGTGATACGCGTGTGGGTCTTGCTTGCGCATGAAGGCATGACCGCCCGCGTAGAAGTGACAGGTGAAGGACACACCGGCTGCTTGCGCCTGCGAAACCGCTGCGCTGACCTTGTCGGGAGCGACGAACGGATCGACCTGCGCGTAGTGTCCCAGGATCGGTGTGCGGACCCCGGAAAAGTTCAGGTACTTTGGCATCGGCAGACCGTAGAACGGAACCGCCGCGCGGATTCCTTCGATGTTGCAAACCGCAGCCAGCGTCATCGCGCCACCGAAACAGAATCCCGTGACCGCGATCGATCCGTTGCAGCGTGGATCGCGCTGTAGGAATTCCACCGTCGCCTTCATCGTGACGACCGCCTGATCCGTCTTGAGCTGCGTGATAAGCTGCATCGCTTCTCCCGCATCCGCCGTCGACTTGCCTTCAAACAGATCGATTGCTAGCGCCAAAAATCCTTCGCCAGCGAAGCGCTCTGCGATGCGGTGGATGTCATCGTTGATGCCCCACCACTCGTGGATGATGATGATCGCAGGATGCGGACCTGCGCCGCTTGGCGTCGCTACGGCTGCCATCGTGGGACCATGCGGAGTCGGAACAAGGACGGTTTGAATCATGGATCGGGCTCTCCTTTTCCTGTGCGTGTCAGCGAGTGTGGGAGTGGTACAAGCGAAAGGGAATCAGTAGTCGATTCCGTCGGTGGTCAGGTATTCCTTATCGATCTGAAGGCTCGGTAGGTATTCCTCTTTGTCCCACAAGTACACGTAGTGCGCGTAGATCCCAAGGAGCTTTTTCATGTACTCGCGGGTCTGGGAATACGGACACAGCTCGACAAACTCGTCGAGAGGCCGATCTCCGTTTCGTCCGAGCCAGCGCGTCATCGCACGCGGTCCGGCATTGAACGATCCCGCCCCCAGCGCAACCTGTCCTTTGAACTTTTTCAGCAAGCGTCCGATGTACCACGCACCAAACTGAATGTTTCCGTCCGGGTCGTACAGGACATCATCGGTGTACGCTCTGCCAATGTGCGGAGCGACGCGACGGCTCGTCGGTGGAATCATCTGAAGGAGCCCAATCGCATCGGCATAGGAGACATCGTAGGGGTTGTACGCAGACTCCTTTTGCATGATCGAATACAGGTAGCGCGGCGGGTTGTCTCCCGTCGGTGCGTACTTTTCGATCAGCGTCCGATACGCGAGCGGATACATCGCTTCCCAGATCGGTCGCGCTTCCTTCACCGCATGCGGATCTTTGCGGAGCGCGGCGCTGCCATGCACTTCCGAGAGCAGGTGTGGGCGACGGAAGCTCTCGGCGCGATGATACAGCGAAAACAGCACCGGCAGCGCGCGTCCCGATCCGTACGCTTTGAGCAGAGACGACTCCACCCGCGACAGCTCCTGACCCGCTTCCGCTTTCATTCCAAACTGGAGCAGCTCCTGCGGACGACGCAGCTTGTCGTCATCTTGCACTTGCTTGTCGAGCGGCAGCTTCCACTCAGGAAGTCCGTCGGGACTCTGCCGGGCTGGATCGATATACAGCGGCACGCGCTGACCGGCATCACGCAGGCGAACGCGACTCAGCATCCCGTAATAGGACAGCGGCTCACGCTCGGCCAGCTTGCGCAGCACCGCGTTTCCTTCGCTGGACTTGCCGAGCTTTAGCAGCGCGACGCCCGACCAGTACTGACCTTTGCTGCCGGTGAGCCCGGATTTTTTGCTGATCGTCTCGAACGACGGAATCGCCCCCGAATAGTCCCCGAGCAGATAGCGCGACCAGCCGATGTACCAGCGCGCTTCCTCGGCAAACGGACCGCTGCTGTAGCGCCGCAGCATGTCTTCCAGGTTCGCGATCGCTTCTTTGTGATGGCTGCGGTTGTATTCCAGCCAGCCGATGAGAAAGCTCGCTTCCGCCGAATAGCGCGAGTGCGGATGCTGCGACAGCATGTCGCGATAGCCGACGATCGCTTCGTCGTCCCGATCGGCCCGCGACAGCGCGCGCGCTCCGTGGAACATCGCATCCGCCTGACGATCGCCCTTGAGCCGCTTGGCGACGGTCAAAAGAAGCTGCGCCGCGCCACCGTAGTTGCGACGCATTCGATAAAACGTCGTGCCCAGCCAGTAGTCGACCTCGTCGCGCAGCGCCGGACCGAGATCCGGCGGCAGACCCTGTAGCACCGACACCGCTTCGGCCCAGCGACGACCCGACAGCAGGTTTTTGGCGCGATCCAGGTGCTCTTGCGCGTCGAGCTTCGCTTCCTGATCCAGCTCTTTGAGCTTGCTGATCGCTGGCTCTGCCATCGGATGCAGCGGATGATCGATGTACAGCTTGCGCAGCAGCTGTCGCGCTTCCAGACCTTGCTTTCCGTCGCTCGGTGCGAGCAGGTTCGCCAGCCGAAAGCGCGCCATCCCAAGGTCAATGTTGCTCTTGCCGCTGCTGATGACGCTGCGATAGGCCGCCTCTGCGTCGCTGGTCTTTTGTGTAATGCGCAGACAGTCGGCCTGCCGCGCGCGCGCTTGCATCGTCAGCGGTGTCTCGGAAACCGACTCCACCGCTTTGAGGTGCGTGATCGCCGCCTGACACAGCGACGGAGAATCCGATTCCACCGACAGGAGCGCCTCGCTGTCCCCAAGTGCAAACAGCAGATAGTCGCGGCTGCGATAGTCCTTGAGCAGATCTTTGTCGACGAGCGGTAGCAGGATGCTGCGCGTCTTTTCGTAGTCGCCGCTCTGATAGGCTGCGACCGCTTTTTGAATCTGCGCGACGCGCTTATCGACGGGAGACGGCTTGGCTGCAAGCCCAAGACTCGCTGAGCCGAGCAGCGCACCAAGCGTCAGGGCGCGAAACGATGAACGGAAAAACAAGCGGGACACCTGGCAGATGATAATCCGACGGAGCGTCCGCCGATCCTGCGAATCTCGCTCGTCGGCGCTGCGCTTAGCGACCGCTCACCATCGCGCTCACGACTTTCAGAAACTCTGGCTCATCGAGCGTCGAGGTCACTGCGTAGCCGAGCCCGCGATCGCGGAAGACGGCGACTTGATAGCCGCGTGCGTCGGACAGAAAGACCTCGCGGTTGCCGATGACGGTGCGACGGGCTTTCAGATCCAGACCTTGCGGATCGAACACAAACACCGAGATCGGCTGACCACTTTGCTGATAGCGCAGGAGCACCGCTTCGCGATCGCCCAGGTTCGACAGCCGACCACCTTGCAGCACAGCGACGGGCTCAAGCTGCGGAGCGGGAACCATAAACGGCACTTTGCCCGCAAACCACGAGCGAACCTTTTCCGGCTCTCCCGTCACATCAAGCGGCAGCGGCAGCTGATGGCGCGAGATCATCGCATCGACGACCACCGGCGGACGATCGCTGTGATCGAGTCGCGCGGTTCGCAACCCCGGCATCACCAGCAGCCCGGCGAGCGCCCCAGCAGCCAGCATCACCGACGGCTGCTGCCAGAAGCGCGACAGCCACGATCCTTGCGCGGCCTGCGACTTCTGATCTTCATCGTCGAGACGCTCGCTGACTTTGCGGCGCAAGCTGCTGGGACTCGGCGTCGAGACCGCTTCGCGTAACACCCGGCGCAGCTCCCGTCGAGCCTGAACCAAGCGGTTGCAGCCCGGACACTGGCTTATGTGTCGCTCGTGCATCAGCCGATCAGAGGGCAGAAGCTCTCCGTCTACCAAGCTTTCAAGGTCGCGTTCGAGGTCGCTGCACTGCATGGCTTATCGGTTAGTTCTTGTTGCTTGCTCGTCGAGGAAGTGGAATGACTCGGCCCGGTTCACTCTGTTTGTTTGCTGATTCGTCCTTGATGATACCCGAGCGAATCGCATGATCGCGCAGGGCACTTTGTAGCAGACGACGGCCTCGATGTAACCGGCTCATCACCGTGCCGACCGGGCAGTCCATGATGTCGGCGATCTCTCGATACGAAAACTCTTCCACGTCGCTGAGCAGCACAGCCAGGCGAAACTCTTCCGGCAGGCTCGTCAGCGCTTGCGCAATGGCGTCGGACATCAGCTGAAAGTGCAGCTTGTCTTCGACATCGTGGGCTTGGTGGAACTGGCTCGACGACAAAATCCCTGATTCACCGCTTTGCACCATCCCGGTCGCGACCTCTGTTTCGAGGACGCGCCGACGGTACTTGTTGATGAACGTGTTGGTCAGGATCTTATAGAGCCACGCCTTGCAGCGCGTGCCTTGCTGATACTGATCAAACGATCGGTACGCTTGCAGCACCGCATCTTGGACCAGATCTTCCGCATCGCGAGGATCGTGGGTCAGGCGCAGCGCCGTCGAGTACAGCGCATCCAGATGAATGAGCGCTTCCTCTTCAAAGCGTGCGCGCTGGGTCTGCCCCTGCTTCTTCTGGCGATCGAACATACCTGGGTAACGTAGGCCCGCCGTTTTCTATTCCAAGGGCGCGCGCCTGCTTTTTCAAAAATATTTCTCTCGTCGCTGATTCATTGATGGATCTTCTAACAGCGACGGGAAATGTTGCGCTCGTGATCGCGCGCGGAACCGCTTTTACACCCCAAGAGGCGATTTTTCCGTCGGGCGTTTGGCAGGTCCGCTTGCCGGTCCGCGCTCGCTGCATCGCGACTGGAAAATAGGCTGATATTTGGTCCGACCAATATTGCGCCTGATGGGGTTTTTGGTGGGATTTTTGGCCCGTTTTGGGCGCTTTCCGCTGGTCTTTGACCCCTTGAGTGAGCAGGGATCATCTTTTGATGAAGTTGTTGCTCAGTCAACAAAGTGCTTGCTTGCGAAAGCAACTAGATATTTGCTTGCGCAACAAAATCAACATGTGGAACACGCCGTGATGGACTCATCAAGCTGGCGAAAGCTCTCTACTTCCGTCGGAGCTGTGAACCTGAATCTAGAGACTGCGCTGCGCGAGCAGTGTGATCTGCTGCTGAGCGAATACGAGCTACTGGAAGTGCTGCTGGAGAGCAAAGAGCGGTCCCTTCGGATGGGCGAGCTGCGTGAGCGGCTGCTGATTACCCAGAGCGGACTGACGCGCGTGGTGGATCGTTTGGTGCAGAAACAGCTGGTCAAGCGAGCCGCTGTCACCGTCGATAAGAGAGGTCAATCGGTGGCACTGACGCCGCGTGGCTTGGCGCTATACCTGCGCGCCAAAGATGTCTGTGAACAGACGCTCAAGACAGAGCTTGGTGATCGCTTGTCGAGCAACGAGCTGCGCACACTTCAGCAGGCCATTACACCGCTGCTTCGATCACCGTGAGCGACGGAACATCGTGAGCTGTTAGCTGGGGAACGGAACGCTGATGCAGCTTGCGGAGCAGTTGGGATCGTTTGAGCTTGTGCGGGTATAGCGAGCAAACGGAATCCTGGATCGGAGGGGGGAGATGGCGGCTCCTTCGATGGCTAGCTCGTAGCGATCCCCGTCGGTGAGAAGCTCTGGCTGGCCGATGACATGCACGCGAAAGGCGCCGCTTTGGGCATCCAGCGTGATGGCCACCGTGAGCGGACCGATGATGTGGCCGCTGTAGCTGCCGGAGCCGCTTGCAGAGAGCTGGCTCTTGGCGCAGACCTCATTGCGACAGACGGTGACGGTGATGTTTTGGGGGTCGATTGTGGCCAGCGGAAGCACCGCATCGTAGACGGCTCCACTGAGACAGCCGCTCGGAACGCAGGTGACACCGACGGGACTTCCAGAGGGAGAGAGGGCTCCTGCGCTGCCACAGCCGAAGAGCAGTGTCGCTAGCAGACAGGCCGTGGCGGAAGCCGTCGTCACGGACGCGCCATCGATCGCGACAGCCGATGCAGCACATAGCCGATGATCATCGTCAGGGAACCAGCCATCGGGAAGGTGTGAATCACACCGAAGCGTCGCAGCAGAATCATGGCACCGCCGACGACAAGAAGAAGGATTCCGAACACAGAGAGCGTGGATCGCATGGCTGTCACGGCTGATAGGTAAAGCGTAGCTCGAAGTCGCAGATGAAGAAGGTGTCGCCTTCATCGATGCGCTTGTTGTCGATGCGCATGCCTTTGAACTCGATGCCGTTGGTCGACCCGAGATCTTTGATGTAGTAGACACCATTGCGACGCAGAACCACGGCGTGCTGACGTGAGATGTTGCCGTCTTTGATGGCCAGATCGGCGGTCTTGCTGCCTCGTCCCACGACGAACTGATCTTTGTCGATGAGGATGCGCTGGCCTTGAAACAGAAGGTACAGCGGTGGGGCAGGGCTTTCGTTGGCGGGGCCTCCCCAGCCGGACGTTCCCGTCGGTGGAGTCGGTGGTCCAGCGGTCGGCGGCGGGGCGGGCAGCGCGTTGGCTCGCGGCATCGTTCCGATCGAAGGTCGCTGCTGCGGCGGCGGATATCCCATGCTGGTGCTCGGCGTCGGACGCTCTGCCGGTCCCGATGGAACGGGCGTTGACGCAGGAGGACGCTCGAATCGCTCGCTGCGCTGTCCCGACGGAGTTCCCGTGCTTCCGCCCATGCCTGGCCCGCCTGGACCCGCGGTGGTGATCTGACTGCCTGACGTGCTACCCGACGGAACTTGATAGTTCTTCGAGCGGGCGTAGATGCGCATGGCTTCGTTGACGAGATAATCGACCGAGCAGTCGAAGTCGGCGGCCATTGCCTCGAACGTCTCCCACAGGGCGTCTCGGCAGTAGAAGTGGCGCATCGTCTTCTTGCTTTGGTTGTCCATCACCGATTCCCTCGACGTCGCACCTTCCAGCGATCGCCTGTACCAAGAGGGACTACAGGCGAGCTAGTGAGGCGACATAATGGCCGGTAGCCTAACCGCGCAGATCACAAAGGTCAAGGCTACGCCCCGAGAGCGAGGCGTCAGCGCGAAGGCTGCTGGGCGCACCACCCGCGCGACGAAGCTGGGTCGAAACGGCAGGGATTTCGCGCACCTCGGTGCAGAATGAATCGCGGGCTTGGGCTCGTCTGTCTCCGTCGGGATTTCCTAAGCAAATTGGCACTTTACGGGCTTCTTGTGATAACTAGCGGCGTCATTTTAGGAGCCCTCAGGATGGACCACGCTACTTCGCCAAGACGGACGCTTACCTCGATGGGCTGGCAACGCAGGCCAGCCTGGCACGATCGGGCCAAGACCTGGGCCTTCCTGCTGCCGATGAGCGTGCTGGCGTCCGCTGCTCCTGCGCTGGGCAGTGACTTCGTTGATACGCGTCTGAACGTCACGCTGACCAACGAAAACGTGCTGGCCGCGCCGGGAGAGACGAATCCGCCGGTTCCTGGCTGGCGCTTCGATCGTCCGAACCAGCTCGGCGTGCTGTTCTTCGACAACTACGACACGCGCTTTACCGGCTATGAGAGCTTGACGCACATCGTGCTCTACAAGGCGATTCAGCGTCAGCGCTGGGAAGGTGAAGCGGCGTACGTGCTGCGGCTCCTTCAGTTTTCCGACGTGAACCTATCGTCCATCGACGACGGTAGCTACATCAAGGTCAACTATTACTTTGATCCGACGAGAACGCGACGGACGAACATCTCGCTGACGGCGTTTCCGCTCAACTCGGACCGGATGCGGCTCGGCTATTCGTGGCGTCTGTCGTGGGGTGGCTCGCCGATCTTCTTCAAGGCAAATCCCGACGTTCCGACGAACCTGAACCCGCCGCCGACGCCGCCGGTTCCGGGCTTGCGCGTGCAGATTGCCGACGACAGGTGGTATGCGTACTTTGGCGCGAAGACCTCGGTGCTGCGCTACGAGCAGGATCAGGAACTTCACTCGGTGTACGGACTGCTCGGCGGTGCGGGTGTCGATCTGGTTCCGGGGCACCTGCGACTGGAAGCAAACGGCGGATTCTTTGACAGAGGCACGATTCCTCGAGTGCTGACGCAGCGACTGCCGGTTCAGACGTACGGTGTGTCGGTGCAGCTGTCGGCGTGGGATCGACTTTCACCGTCGCTGTCGGCGGATACGGCGCTGTATCGCAACGATCCGAACAGCGCGGCACGCTATCTGACGAAGCCGTTTTATACGCCGGGCGTTTCGTGGCTGCTGATGAGCGAGTTCACCGCCGAGGCGACGACGCTGGAAAACCCGGATCAAGCTGAGTCGAGCCGTGCGCAGTGGGGCCTGGCGGGCGACGTGAACTTCCGTCTGCAATATGGCAACTTCCGCTATCGTCTCGACGCGATGTATCGATCGCTTCAGTACCTGCTCGTCAATCAGCCGAGCTTGGTGCCGTTCCAAGACTTTCCGACGGGCGCTGGCGTCGAGATTCGACCCGAGCTGTTCGCTGCGACGGGCGTTGATTACTTCATCGAAAAGTCGGGCACGACGGTGGGCCTGACGCTCGGTGTCGATCGTCCCGCGAGCTATAAGCCACCGACGGGCGCGGTCAATCCGATCGACTCGTCAGCGGCGATTCTGGTGGTGCGCAACCAAGGCGATGTCGTGATTCTGCCGCCGGGACAAGACACGCTTCCCGCGATTGCGACGAAGCTGGCGGCGCGACAGGACTTTTTGGAAATGTTCGCGCTCATCGCGGAGGCCTATTACCAGTACGACCCGAACGGAACGATTCTTCGGACCGATCCGGCGACGCAGCTCAAGCAGCGGGTGTTTGAAAATCCGAATCGCCTGGGCTTTAACTTCACACTTCAGGCACGCTTCTGATCGCTCAGAACGCAGCCCCAAAGAGAAAACCGCATGACGACCAAGAGGACGTCCGATTCATCCACCGCCGACACGCACAGCGAGTCGGTTCGTTCCGAAGGCACGCTGACGCTGGAGACGATTCGCTCGCTCGCGCAGGTTATGAAGGACTTCGAGCTGTCCGAGCTGGAGCTGACGCAGCCTTCGGGTGAGCGCTTGCGCCTGTCGGGACGACGCACCGAGGTTGTGGCTGCTGCGCCTGTGGTTCATGCCGCGCCCGTCGCTGCTCCGAGCCCTGCTGCCGCTGCTGCGCCGCCCGTGTCTGGCAAAGCTCCCGTCGCAGACAAGAGCGTGACGGTGATCACTGCGCCGCTCGTCGGAACCTTCTATCGATCCGCCAGCCCGGAATCGCCCGCGTTTGTCGAAGTCGGCCAGCGCGTCAAGAAGGGCCAGACGCTGTGCATCATCGAAGCGATGAAGCTGATGAATGAGCTGGAGTCCGAGGTCGACGGTGTTGTCACTGCGATCCTCGGCGAAAACGGTCGTCCCGTCGAGTTTGGCGAGGCGCTCTTCCACGTCAAGACGGGATAACGCACATGCGCTGGCGATCGCTCGGACCTTATGTCGCTTTCCTCGTCGGGATCGTCGGGGAAGGTCGCTCGCTGGCGCAGCCGAAGATCTGTGGCAACCAAGCTGCGCTTGGGAACTGGAACCTCGCAGAGTGTCCACAGCTTCGCGACGACGGTCTGGGCGCCGATGAGTCCGCGGGCGATGGCATCTATTCCGTCGAGCTAACCCTGACGGCAGCGTCGCTGCTTGAATACAAAGTGCTTCCGCTGGGAACGTGGGCGGTGGCGCTCGGGCAGCAAGGAACCTGCGACGGAAGCGGCAGTCCGACGGGAAATGACACCGCCAACGTGCGAGTGACAAGGCCCGATGTCAGCCGCGCCGCGCGCTTTTATCTCGATACGCGGACGCTTTCGGACCCAAGCTACGCGACGGCACCGGGCAATCGATCGTTTGGCGATACATTGATGGTGCGATCTCCGGCGGATGCGTGTCCACGCTGGTTTGTCGTCGGAGACTTCCAAAACCTGGTGGGCGTAAACGGAACAGCCGTCGAGCTATCGGTGCTTCGTCCCGGTGTCTTGGTCGGTCGTCACACCGCCAGCAAGTCGCTTCCGTCGGGCTGGAAGTGGAAGGTGATGGAGCAGGCTGCGTCCGCCGCGCGCGAGCTGGGTCCAAGTGGCTACGCTGCGGCTCCCTGTTCGACGCCCAGCGCCGCGATGTCATCTTCTGTTTCCGTCGGTGACACGATCTACTTTGTGGTCGATACGCGAACCGGACGACTGCAAGCGCTTGTTTCGAGTGCGCCGCTGGATGGATTTTCTCCCGATGGAACGGTGCTGTGTCCGTCGGCTGCTCCGGTTGATATGGCGGGCTCGGCGCTGGATCTGGCGGGACCTTCTGCGGACTTGGCGACGGATGGCTCCACTTCGGCTGACGCTGGACCGGCTCGACCGCTGCCCGGCATTCACTGCGACTGTCAGATGGGTCGCTCGCCGCGCGAGGGTCGCTTTCCGTCGCTGATGATGCTTCTGCTGCTGACGATTCCATTCCTTCGTCGTCGTCGGGCTCGGTAGCATCGCGCGAGCGGCTTTCGACGCCGCTCTTTCGCCTTCGCATTCCCCACATCACAATCGGTCGTCCGACCCGCTGCGCACCTGTGTGGAGCGGTCATCCTGTGTCGGTGTCTGTCCGGCACTGTCCGGCACGGTCTGACGCTGTCCTTCTCATCTTGTAATCTAAAGTACAGTTTAGAACGTCGAATCAGCGACGAGACGGACGCGTCTTCTGCGCGTTTGGCTTGGCTGAAGCAGACGAGAAATCGCAGAGCGCTTCCTTCGGCGCGCTAACTCGCGGTGTGGACTATCGAAACTGGCTTTTATATTTGAAAATTTAGTGTGTATTGGTTTACAAAAATTACACTGTCCTAAGATGGACCCAACCTATCGCGTGCGCCCGAAGGAGGCTCTTTATGACGTTCCTTGATCGGTCTGGCCGTCGCCCGTGGGCAAGACTGCCGCTTGCAACCGCCTTGTCAGCGCTGGCCTTGGCTGCCGCTACCGACGCCGAGGCGGACCCCAGGCTCCGCTACCAGATCGACCAGCGCGGCGACATGCTCCTGATTGGCAACACGATCGGCTTCGACTGTCGTCCCGGAATTCCTCGACCCATCGTCGGGAACGTCGATTCGGCCAACTGCGGTACCAACATCGAAGACTCGTCGGCAGATGTGTGGTGGCGCGACGAAGCAGAGACGGGCAGCGCGACGGCCAGTGTCTCGGTGAAGCCGCCCGAGGCTCGATCAACGGCATTTTTGAAGCTTCCCGACGGAGCCAAGGTCACGTACGCGCGGCTGTACTGGGCTGGATCGCACGAAGAGAGCAGTCCTCCCGACGGCAAAGCAGTGCTGGAGCGACCCGGTCAGCCCCCCATGATGATCGTCGCGGGCACGGCGGACACCGATCGCAGCTACACCGGCGGCAAGAGCTATCAGTCGTCGGCGGATGTGACCGGATTTTTGCAGCAGCACGGATCGGGCGCATATCGGGTGACGGGCGTGCCTCGGATGCAGGCGGTCAACACCAACTCCGATGTGAACTACGCGGTCTGGTCGCTGGTGGTCTTCTATCAAAAAGATGGAATGCCGATTCGCAACCTGACGCTGTGGGACGGTCTGACCGGCGTGATCGGCGGTACGAAAGCGAGCGTCAACCTGGCGGGATTTCGGGTGCCGGTTGGAGTCAAAGTCGAAGCCAAGCTGGGGCTGATTGCCTACGAAGGTGATCACGACTACGACGGGGACTCGCTGACGTTTAATGGGACGCGGCTTGTCGACGGAACAACGGGCTCGGACAACAACTTCTTTAACAGCAGCCGCACGTATCTGGGTCAGGTTCAGACGCAGCCGGGAGACTTGCCGCAGATGAGCGGTGAGCCGGGCAGCATGGTTGGTCTGGACCTGGATGTCGTCGATATCTCGCCGTATTTGAAGGCCAACGACACGCAGGCGACGCTGTCGATTGAGTCGACGAAAGAAGACATCGTGCTGCTCGGTGCGATGGCGACGTCGATCAACAGCACCAAGCCGGTGATCGAGACGATCCTGACCTATCCGCAGGGGACCAGCACCAAGCCGGGCGACGTGATCGAGCTGACCTCGACGACGCGCAACATCGGCGACGCACCGGGTGGCGACCTGATCATCGAGCAGAAGCTCCCGCCGGGGCTGACCTACGTTCCTGATTCGGTGCGGATGTACGTTCCGACGGACACGGGCATAAACGGTGGCAAGACCGATAAGCCGGGCGACGATCAGGTCGAGTGGGATCCGCTGACCGGCACGCTGCGCATTCGCATTGGCAAGGGTGCGACGTCAACCAAAGGTGGAACGATCGATCCGGGCGACGCGCCAGTGATTGTGAAGTATCAGGTTCGCATCGACGATCGCGCGACGGGAGACTTGCCGATTCAGAGCACGACGACGGCGACTCCGGTGGGCGGCGTGAACTCGGGACCGATTCCGTTTCCGTCGGGAAATGGCGTGACGCCGAATGCTCCGACGATTGTGGTGGTGCCGCCGTGTGTCAGCAACGACGACTGTAGTCCTGGGGCTCCCGTCTGTGACAAAAAGAACGGCGCTCCGCACTGCACCGATGTCTGTGACAGCGACGTGGACTGTCAAGGAACGCCCGGCGGAACCGAGGTCTGCTCGACGGCGAAAAAGTGCGTTCAGTGTAGCGCGGGAACCAGCGCGGCTTGCGTCGCATCGGGCCCTGGCAACCAGTGCATCACGCCGGGCTTTTGCGGCTGCAACACCGACGCAGACTGTGGCGGTCGCACCTGCGATGTGGTGACGCACCTGTGTCCGAAGCCAGACATCGATCTATCGGTGACGGTGCAGCACGAGCCGCAAGCGCCGCGTCAGGACACTCCGCTGGTCTACGCAGTGACGGCGAAGAACCAGAGCACCGTCGCAGACGCGGGTCCGGTGCGGGTGACGTTTGAAGTGGATCGCGGCGGTGTCGTCGACAAGCTGAACGCTCAGCCGGGCTGGCGCTGCTCGCTGCTGGATCAGAAGGTGAGCTGCCTGCGCTATCGACCGCTTCAGCCGGGAGAGTCCGCGCAAGTGGTGACGGTGACGGTGGTTCCGAGCCCGACGGCGGTGAGCGATCCTCCGACGGTGACGATCAAAGCGACGGTGGCTTCGGATAGCTCGACCGACCCGAGCCCCGGCGACAACACGGTGATTGAGACGACAGAGCTTGGCATTTTGCGCGTCGCGGGTGGCGGTCTGGGCTGCTCGACGTCGCAGAGTGGTTCCGCGAGTGGTCTGTCGGCGCTTGCGACGGCGGCGCTGCTGTCTCTGCTCGGTGTGCTGCGGCTTCGTCGACGATCGAAGTCCAGCCACTAACTGTCCGGCAAGAAGAACACGGCGCGTCATCGGTTCGTCGGTGACGCGGTGGCGAAAAGGATGATGGAGGCAGCTGTGCGACCTCTTTTGCAATGCTCGCTGTTTGCTTTTTTGGCGCTCTCGCTCGTCGCGGGGACCGATGCGCAGGCGCAGTCTCAGCCCAACGTGGGCTATCAGCTCAATCGCTACGAGCCCACTGCCGCCGGTGAGTGGTCGTTTGCGGTAGAGCATCCCTGGTATTCGTCGACGCGCCGCTTTGCGGTCGGTCTGACGCTCAACTACGCGCATCAGCCGCTGGTGCTCGGCTACAAGGACAGCTCGGGATTTACCCAGACGCAGTCGCTGGTGACGCACCAGATGATCGGGCACCTCGATGTCGCGGGCTCGTTTCTGGATCGCGTGCTGGTGACGGCGTCGCTGCCAGTGGTGATGCTCAGCCAAGGCGGGCTCATCGACAAGACGCCTGCCGAGGGAAGCTTTGCCGTCGGTGATCCTCGCATTGGTGGACTGGCGCGAATCTACGGACAGCCGGGAAAAAATACCTGGTCGGTGAGCGCTGGGCTCGATCTGTGGATTCCGCTGCGCGCGATGACCGATTCGCTGCCTTCGATCGTGAGCGATCAGTCGGTGCGCGTGCTGCCGAAGGTCGTCTTTGCGGGCGTGTGGCGCAAGCTGATGTGGTCGGGCAGCCTCGGTGCGTTCATTCGTCCCGAAGCGCAGACCAAGCTGCCGCAGGAGTGGTCCACCATCGAAGCCGGTCGTGCCGCGTCAGAGCTTCAGCTGGGTCTGCGCGCGATGTACTTCGATCAGCAGCGTCGCTTTGCCGTCGGTCCCGAGCTGCTCTTTGCGGGCGCACTGGCGGGACGCGACAGCTTTTCGCGCTTCGGAACCAGCCTAGAGACGCTGCTCACCGGGCACTACAACATCAAAGAGATGATTCAGGTCGGTGCGGCGCTGGGTCTGGGCTTTGTGCGTCAGCCGGGAACGCCCGATGTGCGCGGTGTGGTTCGGATTGCCTATGCTCCGACGGCGAAGCAAGAACCGGATGGCGATGGCGACGGAATTTACGACAAGTACGATGCGTGTCCGACGGAGCGTGGTGTCGCAAGCCGCGATCCGAAGAAGCACGGATGTCCCGTCGAGCCCGATCGCGATTCAGACGGAGTTCCCGATAAGGCCGATCTCTGTCCCGATGTTCCGAAGGGTGCAGCGCCTGATCCTGATCGAATCGGTTGTCCGCTGCCTGAAAAGGTCCAGCCAGAGCCTGATCGTGACGGCGACGGAATTCCCGATCGCAATGATCAGTGTCCGTCGGAACCGCAAGGAAACTCGCCCGATCCGGCTCGACTTGGCTGCCCAGCGTCGGACAGCGATAAGGATGGAGTGCTCGATCCGGTCGATCAGTGTCTGTTCGAGCCAGCCGGCGTCAGCCCCGATCCGAACCGTCCTGGCTGCCCGCTCGCGGACAAAGATCACGATCAGATCCCGGATGCCGACGATGCATGCCCGGACAAGGCTGGTGCGCCGCATCCTGACAAAAAGCGTCACGGCTGCCCGAGCGTCGTCGAGATTCGCGGCTGCCAGCTCGTGATTTTGCAGCCGATTCAGTTCAAGCCCAACAGCGACATCATCAATGAAAAGGTGAGCGGTAAGGTCTTGGCTGCCATCTCGGATGCGCTCAAAGCGTCGCCGAGCATCAAGCGCATGCGCATCGAGGGTCACACCGACACGCAGTGCCCGGCGAAGTTCAAAAAGACCTGCAAGTCCTATAACCAGGATCTGTCGGAACGTCGCGTCGGCAGCGTGCGCAAGTGGCTCATCAAGAGCGGCATCGAAGAAGGTCGTCTGGAAGGCAAAGCCTACGGTCAAGAAAAGCCGATTGCGCCGAACACTCCGGCGGGCTGGGGCAAAAACCGCCGCGTCGAGTTCCATCTGCCCGACTGCGCAGGCGGAACGTAAGCTCGCTCGCTGACCGTCCGTTCGCACCGATTCCGCGCTTTCCTTTCCACAAAAGTCCCTGATACTTGCCGGCCATGCACTCGGTCCGGCGAGTCGTGGTCGTCTCCGCGCTCGGTTACTTCGTCGATATCCTCGATCTGTTCCTGTTTAACGTCGTGCGTCAGCCGAGCCTGCGCGACCTGGGTGTGCCCAGCGCCGAATCGATGCTGTGGGGCATGCGACTGCTCAACGCGCAGATGGTCGGCGTGCTGATCGGAGCGTTTGTGTGGGGAATGCTCGGCGATCGGCTCGGACGACTGCGCGCGCTGTACGGATCGATCCTGCTCTATTCGCTGGGAACGCTGGCCAACGGGCTGGTTGGTTCCGTCATGGCCTACGCTGCGTGTCGCTTTGTCTCGGGACTGGGACTTGCGGGAGAGCTGGGCGCGGCCATCACCTTGGTGAGTGAGACGCTGCCCCAAAAGCAGCGTGGCCTCGGCACCACGATCGTCGCTGGCTTCGGTCTGTGCGGAGGCGTCTGCGCAGCCCTTCTGTCCGAACACCTGTCGTGGCGCGCGTGCTATCTCGTCGGAGGCTCGGCGGGACTGCTGCTGCTGATCTTGCGCGTGACCATGACCGAGCCCACGCTGTTTGTCGTCGCGACCCAGCAGCCGGTGCGGCGCGGTAGCTTGCGGCTCCTGTTTTCGTCAGCTCATCGCAGACGGCTCTTTTTCAAGCTGATGCTCGTCGGACTTCCCGTCTGGTTTATCGCGGGCATTGTGATCGCGTTTTCTCCCGAAGTGGCGACGGCGCTGGGCACCTCGGGCGTGACGGCGGCGCGGGCGGTGCTCTGTTCCTACATAGGTGTCGCCATCGGAGACATGCTGTGCGGGCTTTTGTCGCAGCTTCTGCGCAGTCGTCGTCGCGCGATGCTGGTTTCGCTGGGCGTTCTGGCGCTGGGACTGTGCTGGCTTCTCGCGCAGCGCAGCCTGAGCGTGACCGCGTATTACTGGGCGGCATTTGGACTCGGGCTGTCGACGGGATACTGGGCGGTGCTGGTGACGACCGCAGCGGAGCAGTTTGGCACCAACCTTCGCGCGACGGTGACGACCACGATTCCCAACTTGGTGCGCGCCGTAGTGATTCCGCTCAGCCTGCTCTATCAGCGCCTGGTTCCGTCGTGGGGAACGATTCAAACGGTGCGCTGGCTCGGGCTTGGCTGCGTCGCGCTCGCGCTGTGGGCGATCTGGACGCTGCCCGAAAGTTATCATCGCGAGCTTGCCTTTCTAGAGCAGGAACCGTCACCATAGCGGCGAAATCACTCGGGGTTTTGAACAGCCATGACCCAGCCTGCCAGCCTGCGCGACAAAGTCTGTCTGATCACCGGCCCCACCCAAGGCATTGGCCGCGCCGCGACGCTGGCGATTGCGAAGCTGTCACCGAAGCTGGTCTTGGTCGTGCGCGATCCTGTGCGCGGCGCCGAGCTGGCCGACGAGATCCGCGCCGCTGGAAACCCAAACGTCGAGCTTTTGATCGGTGACTTGTCCAAGCAAGCCGATGTGCGTCGGATCGCCTCGGAGTTTCTGGCTCGTCACGATCGACTGCATCTGCTGGTGAACAACGCGGGCGCGATTTTTATGCAGCGCCAGCTGTCTTCGGACGGACTGGAGATGACCTTCGCGCTCAATCACCTCGGCTACTTTTTGCTGACGAACCTGCTGCGCGATGTCTTGGTGAAGAGCGCTCCGGCTCGTATTGTCAACGTCGCGTCGCGTGCGCACGTTCGCGGCACCATCGCGTTTGATGACTTGCAGGCCGAGCGCTCGTTTGGCGGCTGGTCGGCGTACAGCCAGTCCAAGCTCGCCAACATCTTGTTTACCCGCGAGCTGAGCCGCCGCTTACAAGGTACGGGCGTCACCTGCAACTGCTTACATCCCGGCGTGGTCAGCACCGGCTTTGGAAAAAACGACAGCGGCTGGATGCGCTGGGCGGTCAAGATAGCGGCTCCGTTTTTGCGAACCCCGGAACAAGGCGCGGCCACCACCGTTTTTTTGGCCCAAAGTCCAGCCGTGGAAGGCGTCACCGGAAAGTATTTTTCCGACTGCAAAGAGATCGAGCCTTCCAAAGAAGCGCGTGATGCGGAAGTGGCCCAGCGATTGTGGGAAGTCAGCGAGCAGCTCACCGGACTTGGCAAAGACTCTTGACAGCGACGTCGGGTTCAATAGACTGCCCACTTACCGCCTTGATTTTACAGGGCTTTTTGGTGTTGGCGCCCGGTACCGCGTCGTCGCCAAAGCTCACCAACAAGCAACAGATCGCCATCTCGTGTAAGGAGCTGGTTTACACATGTACGCAGTGATTGAGACCGGTGGAAAGCAGTATCGGGTCCAAAAAGGTGACCTTGTTCGAGTCGAAAAGCTCGCCGCGACCAGCGGTGACAAGATTACCTTCCCGGTATTGCTCGTGGCTGACGGCACCAACGTGAAGGTTGGCAAGCCGACGGTTGCTTCCGCCGAGGTCGTCGCGACCGTGCAGGGCAATGAGAAGGGCAAGAAGCTCATTGTCTTCAAGTACCGTCGCCGCAAGGGCTACCGCCGCAAGAACGGACACCGTCAGGAATACACGGCGGTTCGTATCGACGAAATCAACGGCTAGTGTCGGTTGCGCTGCGGTGTAAGCGTGGCGCGCGATTAGCGATTACAGGGAACTTCGATGGCTCATAAAAAAGGTCAAGGCTCCAGCCGAAACGGTCGTGATTCAAACCCGAAGATGCGCGGAGTGAAGCGCTTCGACGGCGAAGTGGTCACGGCGGGTAACATCCTGGTTCGTCAGGTTGGCACTGTCTATCATCCGGGTCGCAACGTCGGCCTTGGACGTGACTACACGCTGTTCGCGCTGATCGACGGCACGGTCAAGTTCGAGACGTGGCGCGGCAATCGCTCGCGCGTTTCGGTGCTGCCGGTTCAGAACGCCGACGGCGCTGCTTCAGCTAGCTAAGCGACGCTCTCCTTGGCGACTTCGGTCGCTCCTTCTATCCATTCGGCTGATCAAGCAGGCCGGATCGTAAATCCATGCAATTTATCGACGAGTGCACGATCTTTGTCCGTGGCGGAGACGGCGGCGACGGCTGTGCAGCGTTTCGTCGTGAGCCGGGCAGACCGCGCGGTGGTCCCGCTGGCGGAGATGGCGGCAACGGCGGATCGGTGATTTTGTTCGCAGATCCCCAGCGCAGCACGCTGCTCGACTTGACCTATCGCCGAGAATATCGTGCAGAGCGCGGTATTTCCGGCCAGGGACGCGATCGATACGGTCGCAGCGGCGAAGATCTCATCGTCGAGGTTCCCGTCGGTGTCGTCGTAAAAGACAGCGAAGGAACCGTGCTGTGCGATCTCGCGGTGGCCGGTCAGCGCTTTGTCGCTGCACAAGGCGGGCACGGTGGACGCGGCAACATTCACTTCGCAACCTCAACGTGGCAAGCGCCAGAGTTTGCGGAGCCCGGCACAGCAGGCGAAGAACGGACGCTCAAGCTAGAGCTAAAGCTCTTGGCGGATGTGGGGTTGCTCGGCTATCCGAATGTCGGAAAGTCGTCTCTGATTGCGCGTGTGTCGCGGGTACGGCCCAAGATCGCCAACTATCCGTTTACGACCCTGGTGCCGAACTTGGGTGTGGTGTCGCTGCCGCTGGGCAGTCGCGTAAGCGATCGCAGCTTCGTGCTGGCGGACCTTCCGGGGCTGATCGAGGGCGCGCATCAAGGACTTGGGCTGGGGCATCGCTTCCTGCGTCACCTTCAGCGAACGCGCGTTCTGATTCATCTCATCGAGCTGTCGAGCGAGCCGGGCCGTAGTCCGCTGCGCGACTTTGATACGCTCAATGAAGAGCTGCGTCGCTTTGACCCCGAGCTGGCGCAGCGTCCGCAGGTGGTGGTGCTGACCAAGACCGATCTGACCGAGACGCGCGACGCGCTTCCCTCGCTTCAGACAGAGTTTGCCAAGCGTGGCGTCGAGCTGTGGTCCATTTCAGCAGCCACTGGCGACGGTCTGGCGCAGCTGATGGATGAAGTGTATCGACGGACCAGAGAGCAATCTGTTCGCTCTAGCACCGCCGCATAGCTTCCGGTAGGTCAAAAATGACCATGCGCTGCCCGTTTGGGACCACGACCTAAGCGAGATGTGGCGCGCCTCTCTCTCGGACAGACCGTTCGGGTGGGTTGGCGTGGCACTTGCTCTGAAAAGGGCTCACTTGCTCGCTACAAGGTTGGGGAGACTATGGACCAGATCGCAGCCCAGGTTGAGTTTGGATGCACAAGCCACTCGGTTCTTTCGGCCTTCGATGTGGCGCTCCTTCGGAAGTCGCGGGTGCTGTCCTCGCTAAGTGATGAGGAATTGTCGAGGCTGATGGCGGTTGCGCGGCCCGAGCTGATTTCGGCTTCCTCGGTGATTGTTCCGCAGAGCGCGCCGATCGAGAGCCTGCTGGTGATGATCAGCGGGACGGCGAAGGTGGTGATGACGGGCACCGCCGGTCGCGAAGTCACGCTGGAGATGCTGCGTCCCGGGGACTTGATCGCAGAGACCTCGCTGATCGATGGATCGCCGACCACGGCGTCGGTGGTTGCGCTGTCGGATGTGCAGCTTCTGGCGCTTCCTCGTCATGAGGTCGTGCAGCTTCTGGGGCGGTATCCGCAGCTTACGCTGAGCCTGCTGTCGGAAATGGCCAATCGGATGCGTCGAGCCGAAGAGACGATCTTCGCGCTGGCGCTTCAGGACATCGAGGAGCGGCTGTGTCGGGTGCTGGTTCGGCTGGCCCGTGATGAGCGCAGCCCGGATCATCAAGGCGGTCTGCTGATGCGTCGTCGTCCCACGCAGCAAGAGCTGGCCAACATGGTCGGTGCCACGCGTGAGTCGGTTTCGCGCTGTCTGACGACGCTGGCTCGCAAAGGTCTGGCGGTCTGCCAAGGCCGGAGCATGCTGCTCACGTCGCGTCTGATCCGTCGGGAAAGCGAGCTCTAGCGAAGCGCTGCTTCGATCGCGCTGGTGAGATCTCCGCTGTCGGGGCTGACTCGGCTGGAATACTGCGCGAGGACCTGACCGTTTTTGCCGACCAAGTATTTGTAAAAGTTCCACTTGGGCTCGCCGTGCTTGCGCGACAGGAACTTGAACACCGGCGACGCGCTTCCTCCTGACACCGGACCTTTTTCAAACAGCGGGAACGTGACGCCGTAGCGGACCTTGCAGAACTTGGCGATCTCTTCGCCGCTGCCGGGCTCTTGACGGAAGTCGTTCGACGGAAACCCAAGCACGACCAGGCCCTTGTCTTTGTACTTTGCGTAGAGCGCTTCGAGTCCCGCGTACTGGCCGGTGAAGCCGCACTCCGAGGCGGTGTTCACGATCAGCAAGACCTTGCCTTTGTAGTCGGCAAGCGAGACGTTTTTTCCGTCGAGCGCTTTGGCGGTCAGTGCATGAAGGCTGTCGTCCGCGACGGGAGCGGCAGCCTTGGGCGCATCGGCTTTGGGTGCATCGGCGGACGCGGCACCGGGAACGAGTGGAATCAGGCTCATGATGGCGACTTTCAGCAAGTTGTTCATGCCGATTAGATTCCACCGTAGGGCCGTGGCGGTGCAAGCGTACCTGCCTTCGCGCGCACGACGTTTCATGCGAAAACAACCAAGTCGCCGAGCAGATACGTGGCTTGGCAAAAAAAGGACAAGGTGCGATGGCAAAGGTTGCAAAAGAGCGATTCGGTGCGCTGGACTGTGTGATCACCGGCGGAACCGATGGCGTGGGTGGTGGCGATGGACCGCTGGTTGTGCTGCTGCACGGCTTTGGCGCGCCAGGAACGGACTTGGTGGGGCTGTCGCAAGTGCTCGAGGTGCCGGACAAGACGCGCTTTGCGTTTCCGGCGGCTCCGCTGTCGCTGGGCGGACCGGACTTTGGCTTCGGGATGATGGGCATGGACTCACGCGCGTGGTGGATGATCGACATGGAGCGCTTGCAGATGCAGATGCTCAGTGGTCGCGTGGAACGGCTGGCGTCCGAGGTTCCCGAAGGTCTGGCGGCGGCGCGGAGCAAGCTGGAACAGACGCTCGATGCGCTGGAGCGTCGACTGGGCGTTCCGGCGGGAAAGACCGTGCTCGGCGGCTTTTCGCAGGGCTCGATGCTGTCGACGGATGTGATGCTGCGCTCGGGACGCAAGCTGGCGGGTCTTGTGATCTGGTCAGGAACCGTAATTGCTGAGGCTGAATGGACGGCACGACTGTCCGCGTGTGCTGGGCTGCCGATCTTTCAAAGTCACGGTGTGATGGACCCGATCTTGCCGTATGAGCAAGCCGAGCGTCTGCGCGATCACTTGAATCAGGGGGGCGCTCAGCTCGACTTTGTGGCGTTCCGAGGCGCTCACGAGATTCCAGAGCTGGTGGTGCAGCAGTCGTCGGAGTTTCTGTCGCGCGTGCTCGGATAGTCGCTAGAACTGAAGCCGCATGTCACCTTGGAGCACTTCGCGCACGCGGCCTTCCACCTGCACGGTGGTTCCGTCGCAGAATGCGCGTAGCAGCGAACGACGGCCCGGCGCCCCTTCGATGAGTCCTTTGGGCGGACCTTGATCGATCTCGAGCGGCTGACCCGGAGCCAGCACGCGATGGTGATGCAGATACACCGCGAGAGATGCTGCTGCACTTCCCGTCGCTGGATCTTCGCTTGGCGCATCGTAAGCAAAAAAGCGCGCTCTTACCGAGACGGGTCCGTCGCTGCGAGGCGGAGTCAGAAACGAAAACGCCAAGATGCCCAGCTCAGCGCCGAGCGCTTTTTCCGCCACGACGACATCGCGATAGCTGGTGCTTAGATTTTCGATTTCTTCGACGGTCTGGATCGGAACCATCAGCTGACGCGCACCGCCACTGACGACCTGCGGATACAGCACTTTTTCCGTCGCTGCCGAGTGAACCTTTGTGACAAAGCGATCGAGCGAAAGTCCCAGCGCCGGAGACAGCCAAGCAAGTCGCTCGTCACTGATCGGAGATCCTGGCACGCTGATTCGCTCGTGGGAAAACTGCGCGCGCTCGGGAAGATCGTGTCCCGTCACCGTCACCGTCACCACACCCAGTCCCGTTTCCAGCCGAACCGTCGTCTGCGGCGCTTGAAACTGGAGCCGCCCATTGAGCAGCACAGCGACGGCAGTTCCCAGCAGCGGATGTCCAGCAAACGGGATCTCTTTGGCCTGCGTAAAGATGCGAACGCGCAGATCGGCTCGGTCGGGCTGACTCGGCGGCTGATAAAACGTCGTCTCCGATAGACCCAGCTCGCGAGCGAGCGCCAGGTGAGCCTCTTCTGGAATGCTGCTTCCGTCGAGCACTGCGAGTGGGTTGCCACCAAACGGCGACTCCGCAAACACGTCAACCCAGACAAAAGGAACAGACCGCTTCATGGGCGTCACCATCGCTTGGACCTTCTTGGCACGTCAAGCCGCGCAATGACTGTAGTGGAAAGGGTTTCCCGTCGCTGTCAGGCACGAACTAACGCGTGCCCATGCTCATGATGATCAGACCGGCTCCGAGTCCAACGGCGAACGCGATCGCGATTCCGAGCACCGCCGCCGAGGATAGTCCACGCAGCAGCGGGCCGGGCACTTTGTTCTTCGCGACGGCTCCGAGGACTTGGGTCTTGTCTCCGCGATCGGGCGCAAGATCAGCAATGTCGAGGAGTGCTTTGCGCAGCTCCTCGGCAGTTTGGAAGCGCTCCTCGGGACGCTTGGCCATGCAGCGCTGAACCAGCTTGGCCATCGCGTCGCTGACGAGTCCGGCTCCGTGATCGCCAGCGGGCGACGGAACCTTGGTCACATGCATGATCTCCAGCGTCTCGCGCGAGGTCTTGCCGAGGAACGGAACTTCGCCCGTCAGCAGCTCAAACATCAGCACACCGACGGCGTAGAGATCGGCTCGACCGTCGACGCGCTTGCCTTCGGCTTGCTCTGGCGCCATGTACGCGGCCGATCCAAGCGCGATGCCAGCACGGGTTCGGTGAGCGACGGGACCAGCAAACTGCGCGATGCCGAAATCGACGATCTTGATGAAGTCGGAGTCTCCACCGCGACGAACCACGACGATGTTGTCCGGCTTGAGATCGCGGTGTACGACGCCAACTTTGTGCGCAGCGTCGAGACCTGCACAGATCTGTGCGGCCAGTCGAGCGACGCGATGCGGAGCCAGCACGCGCTCTCGCTGAAGCAGCTTTCGAAGGTCTTCGCCAGCCAGGTATTCCATGACGTACGCGACGACACCTTTTTGAGGATCGGCGACAAAGTCATAGACATCAACGAGGTGTTCGTCCCCGATCTGAGCGACGGCCCGTGCCTCGCAAAACAGTCGAGACACCAGCTCGGGGTCCCAGCCGTCGAGCACTTTGACTGCAGCTCGTCGACCGAGTCGCTCGTGCTCAGCCAGATAGACGCGACCCATTGCCCCCGCGCCCAATAGCTTGAGCAGTCGGTAGCCTCCGATCACCATGCCGGCTCGTGCATCCCGGGATTGCTCAACCTGGCTCAGACAAAAACCTCCTGGTGAAGAATACAGAAAAAAGATTACGTAATCAATCAAGCGACAGCCGTAGTTTGCTGCGTGAAGTGCACACTGTTCCGAGTGCAAATCAGCCAAGCCAGAGCGAGAAATGCTCGAATGGCGTGTTGCTGTTTGCGAAAAATATGTAAGGAAAGTTGCGAACGGAAAGAGGCATCATCCGCAGTGCGGACAACGCTTCGTGATGGATGTAGGTGGAGCGCTGCGTCCGAGGAACCGGACGCGCAGACGTCAGTGCGGACTACTTCGGCGGGTTCTTGATGCGATCGTCGAGACCTTCAATCACGAACTTCTCAAGCTCGGGGAGCTTGGACTTGATCTGATTGATGCGCTCGATGCGGCGGTTGTAATCGCGGCAAGCCAGCTGGTTGGGATCGCCAACGATCACGTTCTTGAGCAGATCGGTCGGCTGGATCGGGATCACGATGTCCTTGGGCAGACCCTTGGCCGGCTTTTCTTGAAACTGACCGCTCACCGACGTGCGGTAGCGCAGCTTCATGTCGCCGGGATCGCAGCTGGCCTCGCCTTCCTTCGGACAAACCACTCCGCCGAGCGTGGCGAGAATGGCCTGCGGAAGCTTCTGGCTATAGTCGAACGTGACACCGAGTGGCGGCGGCGGTCCCTTGGCTGCAGCATCAACGGACGCCTTGATGCACTTCGCAAGAACGTCGCGATCGTTCTTGGTGAGCGCGGCGTGAAGCTGCACTTCGCGGAAGAACGAGGTCACGTTGTTGTAGTAGTCGAACATCGAGCGAACGAGCTTGCCGTTGAACGTACCGAGCAGCGGCGTGAACAGCTTGTTGCTCGCTTCCGGCTCTGCCAGGTCCAGGTTCGCCAGCTTGTCGATCGTTTCAACCGACGGCGCTTCGCCTGGCTTGGTTTCCTTGAATGCATCGACGGCTGCTTTGACGCGGCCCCGAACGCCTTCGACTTCCTTCTTGATGTCTTTGGCTTTTTCGGTGCCCAGCTCGATGAACTCGCTCTGGCCCTTGATGAAGTTCACCGTGTAGCCGACGAGCACGCCGAGCACACCAGCGACACCGACGCCGAGAATCAGTCCAAGCGGACTCTTTTTGGCGCCTTCTTTGACTTCATCCGCATTGCCAGGGAGCGACTGGCCTGCGCCGTAAAACGCAGCCAGCGAAGCCGCCATGGCCGCTTGTTGTGCGGCATAGGGATCGGGCTTGGGCGGCTCGACCGGTGCTTGGAAGCCCGGAGGAGGCGGAAATCCAGCCGGTGGCGGAACCATTCCCGGAGGAACTGGAACCGCACCGGGAGGCGCTGCTCCCGCTGGACCGGGAAGCCCTGGAATGGGCGCCGGTGCTGGTGCGCCTGGAACCGCAGGACCCGCCGGAGCAGGGCCACCGCCCGCCTTCTTGACTCCGAGACGTGCTCTGAGGTCGTTGACGTTAGAACCACCTGGTTTGTTGTTCTCGGCCAAAGGCCCCCTCCGCTTGCCGGTCGACCGGCGTAGATGTTTGAACGAGTAAGGATCCTACCCGGCCACCGATCTCTGAGTGACAGATCGAGATGGCTGTGTCCGCTTCCACACTGTGGATCGTCGCTGCCAACTGCTGCTTTGCCATCCGTCGGTGTACACGAGCTGAAACCGTGTCAGGAATTGCTAAATCCTACGGAGCACGGGCGCGCACTGTCAAGCATCGACAGAGTTGTCGGAGCGTTCACGGGTGGTGTGTGAACTGTTGTTCATATTTTGCATCGCACACAGCAGTCTCCGTGGGGAAGTTCGGAAGCTTGAGATGTGGCCCGCTGCTTGCTCCCTCGCTCTCGCAAGTAACTTTGTTTGTGGCTACTTCACAGGGAGAACACCCGATGCGCACTCTAGTCGCTGCTGCTCTGACAACTGCTACGCTGCTTTGTGCGTCCCCTCAAAGCGCCGAGGCTCAGGTCCTGTGGCGTCCTTGGCTGCGGCCTCGGGTGGTTGTGGTTCCGCCCCGCGTGGTTCTTCCCGTCGTGGCGCCGCCAGTTGTGATGGGTCCGCGAGTCTACGTGCAGCCGTATCCGCAGACGTATTACTATCCACCACCGCCGCCGCCGGTGTACGTGCAGCCCGCGCCGCCGGTGTACGTGCAGCCCGTGCCGCCACCGCCGGTCATGGATCAGCCCGTTGCGCCGCCGCAAGAGCAGTATGCGCCGCTGCCGCCGCCGCCGGTGTACATGCAGCCCGCGCCGGTTCAGCAGCCGATGTACATGCAGCCTGCGCCGGTTCAGCAGCCGGTGTATGTGCAGCCCGCGCCGGTTCAGCAGCCGGTGTATGTGCAGCCCGCGCCGGTTCAGCCCGTGGCACCGCCGCCTGCGATGAATGTGGTGACGGTTCAGCGTCCTTCGTTGCCGCAGTGGAAGTCTCGCTTTGGTATCGGCGCTCGCTTTGTCGGAGCCGTGAGCCTGGAAAACCAAGACTTTTCGGATCGGTTTACCCAGCTTGGCTTCGGTGGAGAGCTTCTGTATCGAGCGAACCGTCGCGTGGTGCTGGAGCTCGGTGGTGAATACCAAAAGCGGATGAGCAACGGCTTTGAGCGCTACGATGTGCCGGTGACGCTGGGTGTTCGGCTTCACATCGGAGCGCCAGACTGGGTCGTGTCTCCGTACTTTGTGACGGCAGTCGGTGGCGTGTATTCGAACTTGGACTACGTGCGAAGCCAGGACAAGGCTTGGTATCTCGAAGGACAGCTCGGTGGTGGCTTGGAAGTGCGTCTGGGTCAGCACTTTGTGCTGAATGCGGACCTGCGCGGCGACGGGCGCTATCGAGTCGATGAGCCAGATGCCACGACGCAGTCCACGCAGAAGGTGAACGGCGTGGTGCTGAGCCCGCTCGGCAATCAGTACGGTCTACAAGCGCGTCTGGGCGCGGCGATCTACTTCTAATTCGACCTGCGCGGGAGCCCAGACTGTGCGACGGAGCAAGCTACCCGCGTGGGGCCGTACACTGCGTCACCGACGCAACCGTCTTCCCCGAATCATCGACGCTGGACATGCAGACCTTGTAGTTGACGGCGGTCGGGCACGATGAAGTGCCACTGACCTTGCAGCCTCGGCTTTCACAGGTCTTGCGTGCCGCAAAGGTGTCCGAGCCGCTGTAACGACAGTAGTCTTTGCAAGCGGGCGCGCTGCCACTGCCGCAGATGTAGCAGCCATCGGCTCGAGCGATCGAGACGGAAAACACAGGCAGGATCGACAGCGAAAACAGGGCAAAACCGAGTAGGGACTTCATGGGGAACCTCCAGGTTGCAGGATCGATGGGGTCGATCGCAGTTTGACGAATCAGCCGAGAAAGTCCTTACCCGCTTTTTTCGATCGCTTTGCCAGCTTTTTTCCAGCCGGTGATGCCGACAGGTAGGACAAAGACGTTACTGTAACCAAGCTTGACGGCGCTGCGGGCTCCGATGTGGCTCGCGTGACAGTGTTCGTTGTAGCAGTAGAACACCAGCATCGTGCTCTTGTCGGCGGGTAGGTCGGACGCTTTGATCTCGTCGTACTGAACCCAGGTTGCGCCGGGAATGTGGCCTTCTTTGTAGGTGTCGAGTCCGTTGTTGTCGAAGACCGCGAGCTTGAGTGTTCCGGCGTGGGAATCGGCCAGCTTGGCGCTTAGCTCTGCGATCGTGAGTCGAGAAAACGGATCGCTTGGCTCGGTGGCTGGGACGGCAGCGGCGTTGGGTTCATCGTGTTTTGGGCAGCCCGCGAGCGAAACCACAAGACCGACGGCACAAGCGAGCCTGAACCAGTGTGAACTGCGCATGGAATTCTCCGCTTCAGCGTCGAGCTAGGATGGCAGTGGGACACCCTGACAGGCGCCTCCGTGACGAGGCACGGTGCCAACGTAGATCGAGCCCGAAAACAGGTAAGGATACGCTTTGTCGTAGCGACTTGGATCTTCGCCGAGCAGGTGCAGCAGGTGCTTGGGAACAACCTTGGCTTCGACGCGATAGGCGCCTGCACCTCGTGCTGCGGTATCGACGGTGAGCGTGACACCCTGCTGAAGCTGTGCGGCGGTGAGCTTGGCTTCGCGTACGACCTCGGCGGACGAGCTTCCGGCAGCGACGAACAGAACTTGCAGCGTCTCGATGACTTCATCGGTCGCGTATCCCGTCGGAAGAGGAGACGGCGCGCGCACAGACAGCTTGGCGCCTGGCTCGACGGAATCACCTAGCTCGGCGCGGGTCTTGTCGGGACGCTCGGCGTAGAAGTCAAAGCCGCTCGGGACACCCAAGACTTCAAACACGGAAAAGCCGCGACCTTTGGCGAGTGCAGTCGACAAGTCGCTTGGAAGGATCGAGCTTCCCGACGGAACCAGCAAGTAGTTGGCAAACCAGCGCATCAGGCGACGATAGGAATCACCACGCTCTCCGTCGGCCATCGCGGACTTGAAGGTGTTTTCGTGAATGTCCGATCCAAACGTCGGAGCCAGTCGATAGCCGGCACCGAGCAGCGCGTTGTAGTGGCTTCGTTCTTTGCTGTTGTCTTCGAGGAAGCCGAGCAGCGCGAGATCCGGCTCGGGTCCACCTTGTTCGACGGGACGCGCTTCCAGCCACGGAGCCAGACCCGCAAACGCCGCCAGCCCGTCGAGTCCGAGGTGATTTTCGCGAATCCTCGGGTCCAGGTTGGCATGCAGGTTATAGACTTCCATCCCGTCGAGTCCCGCTGCGGCCAGTGTACACATCCGCGTGAGGTCGCGTGACTCACCGTGCGCTTGCAAGACCAGCCCTTTGGCGTCGTGAAACGCTTTGACTGCGGCGGGTGTCTCGGCGGACATCGCTTGCTTGCGGGTCGCTTCGGTGTCGCCCAGGTGTCGATGCAGACCGACGGGCATCAGCTCATTTTCGCCCCCGACGGTCAGCACCACCGACTGATCGATGGGCTTGCCCGCATCGTCGAGACAGCGCATGCGGCCTCCGACCAGATCGCCACCTTCGCGAATGGCTTCGTCGGACAGCGAGGTATCGGTCAGAAACAGCTTGTCCCAGTCGGCTTCGCCCATGTGCGTCGCATGATCGGTCAGCATCGCGAAGTCTTGACCCGACATGCAAAGTCCCCGACGGAGACTACGCAGACAAGGTGCGTTTGGCTGGCCTCCAGGCTGCGGGTTTCCGTCACAGGCATCATGCGAATACGCCGAGTGAAGGTGAATCAGCCCGCGCACGGGCCGCAGACCGCGCTGCCGAACGGGAAAGTCGATCCGATCGGTTGCGATCTGGGCTTTTTGCCAGGCAATGCGCGGAGGCGGACTGGGCTGCTGCGCGGGATCGGGCTGTTTTTGGCAGCTGAGCAGGGGCAGAAAAACGGACAGCACAGCGACTGACAGTGTGCGCTTGTGGCTCATGACGCGGACAATAGCCGACTTGCACCGCAGCCAGGAAGAAACCTATGCTGCGACCGCATGAGCAAGCGTGAGCGAATCGTCGTCGCTCTATCGGGCGGTGTGGATAGCGCGACCTGCGCTGGACTTCTCGTCGAAGCGGGTCACGAAGTGGTCGGCATTTCGATGCGGCTGTACAACGCCAAAGGCACGGTCAGCGCGTCGGGCGGAAGGTGCTGCGGGCCGCGAGACCTGGAAGATGCGCGTGTGGTCTGTGCGCACCTGGGCATTCCGTTTTACGTCGCCAACTACGAAGAAGAGTTCCAGCGCACGGTGATCGATGACTTCGTGGCGACGTACCAGCGCGGAGAGACGCCGAATCCGTGTGTCCGCTGCAATGAACAGGTGAAGTTTTTGCCGCTTCTGCATCGAGCGCGGGCGCTGGGGGCGACTTCTTTGGCGACGGGACACTATGCGCAGCTCGATGGAGAGCCCGGAAAGCGTCGGCTGCGTCGTGGCGTCGATTCGCGCAAAGATCAGTCGTACTTTTTGTTCGGGATGCCGCGCTCGGCGCTCGACTTTGTGCAGTTTCCGCTCGGAGGCATGACCAAAGACGAGGTGCGCGTGCATGCGCGGCGGCTGTCTCTGCCGGTGTCGGAAAAGCCAGAGTCGCAAGAGATCTGCTTTGTTCCCGATGGTGACTACGCAGCGTTTGTGCAGCGGCAAGGTGTGGCGGTGCAGACCGAAGGCGACATCGTCGATGCGGCTGGGCGCGTGCTCGGACGACACGACGGAGTGCATCACTTCACGGTCGGACAGCGTCGAGGACTCGGCTTTGGGCTGGGCACGCCACAGTATGTGGTGTCGATCGATGCGCTCAAGCGGCGGGTGCAGATTGGTCCCAAAGAGTCGCTCTATTCGCAGCATGCCATCGTGACGGATGTGCGCTGGCTGGGCGATGAGCCGTCGTCGCTCCTGCGCTGTGGGGTGCAGATTCGCTATCGACGGGTTCCGCAGCCTGCGACGGTGCGACGAATCGATGAGCGATCCGTATCGGTGCAGTTTGACGATCCCGAGCTGGCGGTAACGCCCGGACAAGCGGCGGTGTTTTACGACGGGGACGAAGTGCTCGGTGGTGGCTTTATCGCGGATTCATCGACGACGCTGGCTACGACTTGGGCCGCTGAAGCTGCACCCGCACCGTAACGGCTTCCGGCAGCGGCGTCTGCGTCGCGGTAAACGCTTGGCGCAGACACGCATCGAAGCCCGACCGATAGACCACGTCCGGCGCTTGCGTCAGCTGGAGCGCTCCACTTCGTTCCAGCCGCAGCGTGGTCGCGTACAGGCCCGCTAGCTCGCCCAGCTCTTTGTCGGCACACAGCCGCAGGAGCTGTTCTTGGCTGGGGCTTGCGCCTTTGATCACAAACGTACGCTGGAGCTTCGGCGCGCTACGCGGCTTGGCTGCGCTGGCTGGCGGCTTGGCGATCGCAAGTACCCCAGGCGGGATGGAAAGTACCCCAGGCGGGATGGAAAGTGCCCCAGGCGAGTCTGCAAGTACCCCAGGCGGAGCCAAGTGTTGCGCGGGCGGAGCCAAGTGTTGCGCGGGCGGAGCCAAGTGTTGCGCGGGCGAAGCCAGGTGTTGCGCGATGACAAGTCCGATGCCGAGCGCAGCCAAGGCTACAGCGGTCGGCCACACGGCGCGGCGAATCAGCGGTGCTTGTTCAAACGCGGCGGGCGACAGCTCGGACGGGGCGGGCTTGTGCGGCTCAAGCAGCGGCGCGTCTTGCAACCTCGTCGGCTGCTCGTCCGTTGGCAGCGTCGCGGGCGGCAACGTCACGGGCGGCAGGCTCTGGGTCGCTTCGCTGGTCGTGTCGGCGTGCAGCAGCCGCTGCGGATCGGTCGGAAGCGCGCGAAGCTCACGGAGCAGCTCGTGGAGCGACGGATAGCGCTCGGCGGGATCTTTGCGCAGCATGCGTCGCACCATCGGTGAAAGCAGCGAGGGCGCAAGCGGCTCAGGCTGTTCGTGAAGCAGCCGCTGGACAATGCGCAGGATGGGCTCGCCACGCTGAAAGAACGCGGGCTGTCCCGACAGCATCTCGTACAAGATCAGCCCGAGCGCAAACTGATCGATGCGAAAGTCACGATCACTGCTGTGCGAGGAGACTTGCTCAGGCGCCATGTAGCCGGGCGTACCCAAGATCGCAAAGTCCCGCGTGAGCGGCGTCCGTCCTTCTTCACACAGCTTCGCGATGCCAAAGTCGAGGATCTGCACCCGCTCGCCGCGCGGTCCCGGCACCAAAAACACGTTGCTCGGCTTGAGATCGCGATGAATCACGCCCAGCTCGTGGGCGGCGAGAACCCCTTCGCACAGCTGTTCAAACAGGCTGCGCGCGTCGCCAATCGGCAGCGGACCGAGCTGCTTGATCTTCGCCGCCAGCGTCGATCCTTCCAGGTATTCCATCACCAGAAACGGCCAGCCATCGTCGGTCTGGTTCATGTCCACAACGCTGACGATGTACGGGCTGCGCAGCCGGGCCAGCACGTCGGCTTCGCGACGGAAGCGCTCGATCAGCTCGGGACGATCTGCCAGCTCGAGCTTTAAGACCTTGAGCGCAAAATGCCGAGGCAGCCGCGTGTGACGGACCAAATACACGTCGGCCATGCCGCCTGAGCCAAGCAGGCGTTCCACCTGATACGTGCCAGATAAAATCTGGCCTGGAACGAACATCGAGCGCCTTGGTTAGTACGTGGACTGATTGACGAGAACGGCGATACGCTGCGCTTTTTGGGAAGAAATGGCAATGTCTGGGCCGGAGTTGCTCTTGCCGTCGACGGCACCAATCGTGATGATGTCCGTACCGTCGAGTCCGCTTAGTGGCGCAGACGTGGTGTAGCTGCCGTTCGGAAGCGGGTAGATGATCTGGAGGCTGGTTCCGCTCGCGACGACGAGATCATCGATTCCGTCGAGGTCGATGTCCGCGCTGGATACTGCCGTCGGGACGCTGCCTGCGAGCGCGGTGGTGAGCTTGCCGCTCGCGGTGGCGTCGAGTGCAAACGATCCGCTCTGCTGACCGAAGAAGACGCTGGCATTTCCGTCGGATAGCGTCACCAGATCGATTCGTCCGTCGCCGTTGATGTCTCCGAGTGCAGCCTTTTGACCGACGCTGGTTGATCCCGAGACGCTGAGGCGACGATCGAGCGGGCTCTGGTCGCTCGACTGATAGACGAACACATCGGAATCGGAAACGACCGCGAGCATCGTGCCTTTGCTGTCGCTGGCTAGGCCAAGGACTTTGGTAAAGTCCGGCGTCGCAGAGACGGCAGAGCACAGCTCGGTGCTAAACGCGCAGGTGTCGAGCTGGATCGCGTCGGCGTTCATCGCGAACAGGTCACGGCTGAAGCCGACCAGACGAGCTCCCTGACGCACGGTGCGCGCGGGTCGCTCGTTCCACGCGGCGAAGGTGTTGTTGCCAAACGACGGGCCACGCGCCGTGATGATGCCGGGCATGACCTGGTATTCGACGAAGTGCTGGGCGCGGCTGCCACTGCGCGGAAACGAGGTGTAGCCCCACAGACCGGCGCTCGGCTTGATGACGAGCCCTTCGGGCGTTTCCCCGTCTTGCTTGGTGTCGTAGCTGATGATCGGATCGAAGGCTGGCTCGACGAAGAGTCGAATCGCCGCCGCTTCATCGGCCTTGCTGGGTCGACTGACGACGATCTTGGCATCTCCAAGCGTGATCATCGCCTGCGACAGCATCTGATCGGTGACGTGAACTTGCAGAACACCGTCGCTGAGCGTGCCAAGAGCGACTTCCTTGCCGTTTTGCCGAAGCACGACGGTGCCCGTGCCGATGCCGAGTCGAACCGTGATGTGCTCGCCGCTCAGCGGAATCCGAATCGGCAGCACTTGCAGCGTATCGGGCGACACCGGGCTTTGATCGCAGCGCGGGTCCGTCGGGTCCTTGTCGCACAGGCTGACCGCGCACGACGACATCGCGACGGTAAGCCCAAACAGAGCAAGCCTAAAGAGTGTCATTTTGCAGCCTCCGCCTGGGCGCTGGCCTTCGGCTGGGGCGTCGATTCCGGCCACAGAAGCGTCAGGACCGTGCCCACCGTAAACGCTCCCGCCATCACGTAGCCTACCGACGACGGAATCTTGTTATCTAGGACGCAGATCTTGTTGACTCCCGCCGACGCCGCGCAGTCCATGCTGGTGACGTTTCCGTCGGTCGCCGTCAGTGCCACCGCGCCAATCAGCGAACCGAGCGCCAGACCTCCGAGCACACCGGCCAGGACCTTGCGCTTCGGGCTCAGCGACAGACCACGCGACGGCTGCGCGAGCTTGGGCTTTTCCACCACTTCCAGCGCGGGCAGCGGCTTTTGCACCGGCTCGGCGGGCTTGGTCTGCGCGGGCAGCGGACCGCCAGTGACCACCGCGAGCGGCTCCTCGACGGGCGCTTGACCGGCTGGCCACGGCTGCTTGAGCGAGCCCGTACCCTGCGCTTGGACTTGACCGTGCGCAACCACCGTCTGCTTGGCGGGATCGATGACCTGAGCCTGCGTTTGCACTGGCGTCGGCCTTTCCACCTTGGCCACTGCCTGCGCGGGCGACGGACTGCCTCGGAACTCCGCGAGCGCGCGTCCGAACAGCTCACCCAGCCGCTGCGACAGCATGTCCGGCGTACAGCGATCGCAGTCACTCGACAGCTCCGACGCCTTCATCTTGGCAAAGTCATAGAGCAGCACGCCGAGCGACTGTCCGCCGCCTTTGACCTTCTGCACCGTTCCCGCCAGCACGACATCTGATCCCTTCGATCCGGCGAGCACCATCAAGCAGTCTTGCTGCATGCACTTGCGCTCGCTGTTGGTCAGATCGTTACTTGGGACCAGCTCTTCGCCAGCTTTGGCCAGCCGATCTTGCACGGTTCGGAGCAGCTTGGCGTCGGGCTTGCCTTCTTTTAGCACCGACAGAAGCAGCACCTTTTCTTTGGCGTGCGAGACGAGCGGTAGAAACAAGAGCGACAGTCCGACAAGGGAAGCCAGCCACAGCCGACTTCGTGCCCACCGCGCTATGCACTCGTATCGCTTAGCATCACGGATGATCACAAGATTCCTCCAAGCGTGATCATCGCAGGTGAGCAGGGGCATTCGTCAAGATCCGCGTTCGACTTTTCTTTGCTCGAAAAATCGCAGGCTTAGGAAGCGAGCGAACGTGTGCCGCGCGCAGCGATGGGAATCGCTACTTCTCGACGGTGAGATGGAGCGTGACAGCGCAGTCTGTTTCCGCCTCTGTCGTGCGCTGTGTGTGCTGTGCGGACTGCGCAGTCCGGTGTACGGAATCTCATACAGAGACGCTCCGTAGCCCACTTGGGAATGCGAAGGGAATCGAGAAGGAATCGCGAAGGCGTGCGAAGGGAATCGAGAAGGAATCGGAAAGGAGCTAGGACAGGACCACCGCTTCGCCTCGACTGGGAATGTAGACATCTTGACCGAGCGACGTGATGGCTTCGCGCAGCGGCGCTTGCGCTTCCGGCTCACCGTGAACCAAGAACACCTTGCGAGTCTGCGGACCACACGCCTTGGCAAACTTCAGCAGATCGTTGCGATCGGCGTGCGCACTAAACTCGCTCAGGACTTCGACATGGGCGTGCAGATCGCGCGGAACGCCCCAGATCTTGACCTGCGAGCGTCGCTCCATCAGCCGTCGCCCCAGCGTGTGCTGCGCCATAAATCCGACGATCAAGATCGTGTTGCGATCGTCTTCAATGTTGTTGCGCAGGTGATGCAAAATCCGTCCCGCTTCCGCCATTCCTGAAGCAGAGATGATGATCGCGGGATCTTTCAGATCGTTTAGCTTGAGCGACTCTTCGCGTGAGCTGACAAAGTGTGCGTTTGGGAATCCGAACACTTCGCCGTGCGCTTCCAAAAAGGCGCGCGTCTCGGTGTCAAAACACTCGGGATGAAGCTTGAACACCTCGGTGACACTGATCGCGAGCGGCGAGTCAATAAACACCGGAATCGGCGGAATCCGCTTCTCTTTGGTCAGCTCGTTGAGCGCGTAGAGCAGCTCTTGTGTGCGTCCCACTGCGAATGCCGGAACGATGACTTTTCCGTTTCGTCGTACGGTGTCGGTGATGACGCGCGCGAGGTTGTCGTGCATCTTTTCCACCGACGGATGAACCCGATTCCCATAGGTGCTTTCCATCACCACGTAATCGACCGGCGTGGGCGGATATTCGGGATCACGAATGATCGGAAGTCCTTTGCGTCCGAGATCACCGGAAAACACAATCCGTCGTCGCTCACCATGCTCGACGATGTCCAGCACCAGCAGCGCAGAACCCAAGATGTGACCGGAGTTAAAGAACCGCGCAGAGACATCAGGAAGCGGCTGAAACGGACGATGATAGGGAACCGACGTGAACAGACCGAGCGCGTTTACCACGTCTTCTTCGTCGTAAATCGGATCAATCGGATCAAAGTCTGGATCGTCTGCGTACTTGCGATTCAGATAGTTTGCGTCACTTTCCTGAATGCGCGCTGCATCACGCAGCATGTATGCGCAGAGATCTCTCGTCGCTGGTGTCGAATAAATCGGTCCAGCGTAGCCCGCCTTTACCAGCGTCGGAATGCTGCCAGAGTGATCGATGTGTGCGTGCGTCAAGATCACCGCATCGGCAGACATGATGTTGGAAGGCAGGTGACTGTTGCGCTTGCGCGAGTCTTCTCGTCGTCCCTGAAAAAATCCGCAGTCGATGAGGAGCGTGCCTTGCGCAAGCTCGAGCAGATACATCGATCCCGTGACTTCCTGCGCTGCCCCCAAAAACCAGATCCGCATCAGCCGCTCCTTCGCTAGGACGTGAGACAGTCACAGGAACACGGAATCGACTGCGGGTAAAGACGGAATCACTGAAGCGTAGAGTTTGTCACCTGCGGTGTGCCGCTGCCGAGGAAGAAGATCCCTTTGTAGCCCGCTGTCTCAAAGCCCATGCTCGGGTTACTCGTCAAGACAGAGTCCTTGATCACGAGCGTTCCGGTGCGGTTGTTGCTGACGAAGAAGATCGCGCCGCCGCCTTCCTTTGCGGTGTTGCCGGTCATCTTGACGCCGCACAGGCTCAGCGTAAACAGGTTGCCGTCGCAGTAGATCGCTCCGCCAGAGCCTCCGCCCGGTGTTCCTGCTTTGGGAGGATTGGCTCCGTAGCCGATCGCCGCATTCTGGACAAACAGGCTGTTGATGACGGTGTAGGAAACGCCAATGCTCGACAGTCCGCTGCCGTTTGATCCGCTGTTTCCTAAGCCGGAGTCTCCGCCAAAGGTGCTGCTGACAACATAAACTGGGAGTCCCATCGACTGGTTGAGCGTACGGATCGCCGCGCCGCCCACATCGGGTCCGGTGTCGTCGACCACGTTGCGAAAGAAGCGCGAGTTTACGACCTTGAAGCGTCCTCCGCTTGCGAAGATCGCGCCACCGCCACCCGGATTCTGTCCCTTCGCGTTGCCATCAATGAACGTCAGGTTCTGCACCGTGAGCTGCGGATGATCCTGATCATTGCAGTGCGTGGTCGTCCACTTCTGCGCTTGATCGCAGGTGTTCTGATACAAAATCCGAACCTTGCCACCGCCGCTGAGCGTGACCTTTCCGCCCCCATCGATCACGATCTTCGGACCTTTGTCGTTAAAGATCTTCGCGGTCTGCGTCATCGTGATCGTGACGGGATCGGGTCCACAGTTGAACGTGATGATTCCGCCTTTTGCGACAGCGGAAACCACGGCATCGGATGTGCAGCTTTCCTTCGTTCCGTTTCCTATCACGGTGGTGGGACTGCTGGTGTTTTCGGCCTGGGCTTCGCTGGGAATGGCGCACTTTCCGTCGGGATTTCCTGCTGACGGAGTGCCTTGCGGAAGCGGTCCAGGATCCACCACCGGACTGGTTCCCATATCCACAGCGCTGGATTCACCGGCATCACAGCCAGCGATTCCGAAACAAAAAAGTGCGAGTAGGAATGTTTGATGGAGCGTATGCGAGCGGAGTGTAAGACGCGACATGGAGTCCTCCGCTTTGGGAGTGTACCGTGAGCGCTGCTACTTCCACCACCGCGACGTGGACTGCACCAAAATCCGCTGTAACTGCGAGCCTTGCGGCATGTCATCCAGCGTAAGTTCGTTCCAGCGCGGTCTTCCTTTGACGAGATCTTGCGGAATCAGAAAGCTCAGATCGCTGCCGGGCTCGGGCAGTAGACGCCGTCCGTTCCAGCGGACGATGAGCGCGCTGTGACTCGGAATCTGTCCTTCTAGGCGCAGCCGCAGCGGCTCGGACAGCACCAGCGGAACCAGCACGCGAACATGACGCGCGACGTTTCCTTGCGCAGGCGGCGCGTCCACCGGAAGCAGTCCTTCCACGATCTGAGGAGGCCGCTCAGCGACAACAATCTGCGGCGTCAGGACAAACTCTCGGATGCGCCAGTCGCGCTCATTGACGAAGTTTCCCAGCAGGTTTTCCACGCTCGACAGCGAGGTCCGATAGGTGAGTGCATAGGCAGTAGACGCCGGCTGCAAAAACGGATAGCCCGTCTGTTCTAACGTACGCGCCAGCCACTGTGGACCTTTGGCCCAGCGAATCCAGGTCGCAGCGGAATACGCACCAGCGCTGGATGACTTGGTCTTTCGGGTGCGCACCCACTCCACAAGGACCGCATTTTGTATGCACAAAAGGAACAGGAATCCCCACAGCGTCCGTCGCCAAAGAAGGCTTCTGTGCGTCGCTTCCACCTGCTGATACAGCGCGCCAAGTCCCAGCGCGAGCACCACGATCGCATCGGTATAGCGGCGCGGACCAAACGACCAGCTGCCGTGAAAATCCCACGCGCTGGCGTTTACATACAGCTCGATGATCGCGGTCAGACAGACTGGCAGCAGCAGCGATCGTGAGCGACGGAGCGCCAGTGCAATTCCTAGTACCGAAAGATACATCACCGGAACCCACGGAAAGATGCCGGTGCGCATCGAAAACAGAGACTCTATAAGCGCGGGACTTGACCACAAAAAGTGTCCGGGCTTCTGTGGTGCGCGAAAGCTTCCGTAGTAGTGAATCCACAGCAGAACCTGCGGTGCAAACCACAGCGCTGCCGTCGCCAGCGTGGTCACTCCATAGCCGATTCCGATCCACAGCTTGCGTAGCGTCCGCTCACGAATCGCGGACACAATCAGCGCACAGACAGACAGACCCATGGGAAGCAGCCAGATCGCTTCTTGGGGTCGTTGCAACACGGCGACTCCGGTCCAGCTTCCGATGATCAGACAGCGACGGAACGAAAGCTGATTTCGGTAGCGATCCCAGGCATCGACAAGCTGCGTCACCGCAAAAAATGCGGTCGCGTGCTGATACAGCGGCTGCGTGGTCAGATAGAAACAGAGCGGTGAAGCGAGGACACTTCCGACGACAGCAAAGCGCGCTGCACGGCGTCCAGCGTGTCTTTCGACCAGCTGAAACAGCGTCCAGATTCCCCACATTCCTGCCAGCAGACTCCCGATTCCGGCCATGTACAGATCGGCCTCTGTTCGTCCGGTAAACGGTTGTTTTCCGTCGAGCGCTGGCACAAAGAGCGTCAGCACAAAGCCAACACCCGGAATCGCTGCCAGCTTGTGAAACAGGAGTCCGAGCAGATAGAACGGAAGCCAGAACAGAACCGGACCAATTGGACAGGGATTGGCGACGAGTCCCGTGATTTCCCGTCCGAGCGGTCCGATCCACTCTGCTGCGGGCTTGGCCAGATCAAAGGAGTGATACAGCACCAGTCCGGGCAGATACATAAAGCCCAGAAAGCCGTCTCCCGATCCTTTCCCTTGAAAGATGCCGCGCGTCGCTCGGTAGTGAATCAAGAGCACCAAAAAGACCAGCCAGACCGATCCGTCCATGTGCGAAATGCGCGTGCGCAGCCTCGATACAAGCGATCGAAACAGAGACCGATCGTTGTTCTGTGCGCGCGGGATTTGGGTGTCTGTCATGGCTGTGCAGCGAAGCTTTCCGCGAGCCGGAAGCGACTGTCAACGGACTTTGTGAAGTGCCCGCTTGCTCTCGAGTTGTCCACCTGATACACATCCGGGCCGTGACTGCACCTGCTTCTACGTCTGAAACGCCATCGCACAACAACTCCTTTGCGGCCCGCTGGCCCGGTCGTGACATTCGTCCGGTGCGGGTTCGGATTGCTCCTTCTCCGACGGGAGATCCGCACGTAGGAACCGCGTACATCGCGCTGTTTAACTACGTGTTTGCCAAGAAGTACGGTGGTCAGTTCATTCTGCGCATTGAAGACACGGATCAGACGCGATCGACCAAGTCGAGCGAAGACGCGATCATGCGCGCGCTGCGCTGGGTCGGACTCGCGTGGGATGAAGGTCCAGACTGCGGCGGTCCGTACGGTCCGTATCGTCAGTCCGAGCGCACCGAGCTGTATCAGCAGCACGCGCAGATCTTGATCGACAAAGGCGCGGCGTATCGCTGCTTCTGTACGTCCGAGCGTCTGGAAGCGTCTCGACGGGCGCGCATGGCTGAAGGAAAGCCGCCAGGATACGATCGGCTGTGTCGCTATCTGAGTGAAGAGGAGATCGCGCAGCGTCTGTCCGCAGGCGAAAAGTACGTCATCCGCTTGGCGATGCCGCTCGAAGGAAAGACGCGCTTTTTCGACGGACTGCGCGGAGAGATCGAGATCGAAAACGCGACGATCGATGATCAAGTGCTGCTCAAGTCCGATGGCTTTCCGACCTATCACTTGGCCAACGTCGTCGACGATCACCTGATGAAGGTGAGCCATGTGATTCGGGCAGAGGAGTGGATCATCAGCACTCCCAAGCACATCGCGCTGTATCTGGCCTTTGGTTGGGAGCCGCCCGCGTTTTTGCACATGCCGCTTTTGCGCAATCCCGATCGATCGAAGATCAGCAAGCGCAAAAATCCGGTGTCGCTCGACTACTATCGCGACGCGGGCTTCTTTCCGGAAGCGCTCCTGAACTTTTTGTCGCTGATGGGCTTTGCGTTCGGTGGCGATCGCGAAAAGTTCACGCTGGCCGAGATGATCGAGGTCTTTGACTGGACCAAGGTCTCGGCGGGCGAGCCGGTGTTCGATCTGCAAAAGCTGACGTGGCTAAACGGTCTGTATCTGCACGAGATGCCGCCCGAGATGCTGCTTTCCCGGCTGCGCGCATGGCGTCTGTCGGATGACTATCTGCTCCAGCTGATTCCGCTTCTGCGGGAACGAATCGAGCGCATGGATCAGTTCATTCCGTCCGCGAGCTTCTTTTTGACCGGCGACATCGACTACAGCGGCGTCATGGCGTCGCTGATTCCCAAAGGTCGCGATCAGACGCAAGCCAGCCAAGCGCTCGCGGAGCTGACCGATTACTTGGAAGAGCAGGTTCGTCACGGCTGGACGGCGGAAGCGCTGGAAAAGGCTTGTCGCGACTTCTGTGAAAAGACCGGCTGGAAGACCAAAGAGCTGTTTATGCCGATTCGGATTGCGGTGACGGGACGCGCGGCGTCGCCTCCGCTGTTCGAGACGATGGTGGCGATTGGCAAGGATCTGACGCGACGACGGCTGCGACTGGCGGCGCACGCGCTGCTTACCTATTCCGCTCCGGCTGCTCAGCCAGCGGTCTCGCCGAGCGCACCGGCCCAAGCCCACGCCAAGCCGCAAGCTCCGGCCAAAGCACCGCCCGCCAAGCCCGTCAGTTCTTCCTAGTCCGCGTGGAACCACGATGCTGCGCAGGCTTCCTCTTGTGGGCTTTTTGCTGACCGCGTGGGATTCCTTCGATCAGCAAGCCTTCACCTATCGCACGAGCCTCTCGCCAGCCGAACAGACCGCCGAAGTGAAGCGTGTGCGTGAGCTTCTGCTCGTCGCTGCGATCCTGCTCACACTCGGGTATTCGTTTGGCGATCGTCCGTTTTTCGAGGAGCTGTTTGGCCAAGCGCTGAAGCAGCATCCGCGCCTTCACAAGCTGCACGAGCTGCTGAGCTTTACCTATTGGAGCGTCGCCAAGCTGCTCGGCTACGGAATCTTGCCCGCGCTGCACCTGTGGCTGCGTCGAGAGAAGCTGTCCGACTTCGGTCTGTCGCTGCGTCACGCCGAAAACGTCGACGCGCGCATTCGCTTGCCGTGGGCGCGCATGTACCTTGCGCTGTTTGCCGGGATCTTGCCGCTCGTGCTGCTCGCGAGCTTCACCAAGTCGTTTCAGCAAAACTATCCCTTTTATCAGCAGGCCGGGCGCAGCGTGCTCGACTTCGTCGTCTGGGAAGTGGAATACCTATCGACCTTTTTCGCCGTCGAGTTCTTCTTCCGAGGCTATCTGCTCTTCGGTCTGCGTCGCTACTTGGGGAGCCTGTCGCTGTTTGTGTCGATGGTTCCCTACTGTCTGATTCACGTCCTAAAGCCTGCGCCGGAAGCGATCGGATCGATCGTTGCGGGGCTGCTCCTCGGGACGCTGGCGCTGTGTACCGGATCGCTGTGGTCCGGCGTGCTGCTCCATGTCTCGGTGGCGCTGTCGATGGACGTGCTGGCGTCGTGGCAGTCGGGACGGCTTCCGCACTTCTAGCCGATGGTGCGGCGTGGCTTTTTCGATCTGAGACGGACTTCGATCGAGCTAGACCGTCGCGACAATCGGCTCAGGCAGCGTCTGTCCGTCGATAAACCGCTCGATGAGCTGCGCGATCCGCTGCGGCATTCGCAAAAAGCGAATCGCCATCGCGCGACTGTCACGATCCGCCCCGAGCACCACGCCTTCTAAGCACAGCACTTCGGGGCTTCCTGGCAGCTCCAGCTCGACGGTGACCGACAGATGCGGCACATCAGGTTCGAGCACTTTGTGAATCAGCATTCCGCCACGGCTGATGTTGACGCCTCGGCAGACGTGCGGCTGACCGCCCACGTACTTGTTGAGCAGGATGTCGATCGGTCTGCGCGGATCTCGTCGCTGATCGTTCTTCATGGTCGCTCCTTGTGAAAACCTACACCTGCCCGATATGTAGGGCAGATGTAAGATAGGGGCGTACCAACAACCACTCAAGTTTTTCCGAAGAATACCCAAAAGTGCCCATAAAGAGCCGCTCTCGGTCGCGCGTCACACCGTGGATTACCCGTCAGAGCAGTCGAGAAAGAAGCCACAGCGGGGGCAGCGCATCTTACAGCCTCGGTCGACAAGCTCACTGCCGCAGCCGGGACAGATGCGATGGCTTTCGACGGAGAGCTGGCCGATGGCCGGACTGGAAGTGACCCGACCTGCGCTTCCGTCGCTGGTTTGTGGATGATTCGACCTCGACTGCGTGAATGTACGTGGCTGGCTCATCAGCGCTCCTCGGCGGGAAACGCTAACCTTTTTGGAAAATGCCACCAACGGGAAACGTCTCCGACTGATAAGATGGGCTTGCGACACGGTCCGCGCTGATTCGGACCGTCGTGCCAGGATGCAGGCCGCATCCGGCGAACCGGGGGGACATGCTGACGAGCGACATACAGAGCCGATCGCCGAACGGTGAATCGTGAGCCTCAGCGATTCTGCACGCTCGCAGCTTGCGCTGGCCGTCGATCTACGCGACGCGGCGGTGCTGCTTGTGACCGACTCGGCGCGGGCGGCGGAGGACTTTCTGATCTCGCTCACCGAGTCGGGACTGAAGATGCTTCTTGCGGAAAGCGGTCCGGCTGCCAAGCAGAAGCTGATGCGAGAGCCCGTCGAGCTGGTGCTGGTCGATCTGAATCGCACGGACATGGACAGCTTCGAGCTGTGTCGGCAGCTCAAGGTTCCGCCGCAGACGCGCTTGATTCCGGTGCTGTTTCTGTCCAATCGCAGCGACATGGACGCCAAGATTCGTGCGTTCCGCGTCGGAGCCAGCGACTACATCGACAGCAGCGTCGACTTTTCCGAAGTCCTGGTTCGCATCGAGTACCACATCCGCATGGGTCGCAAGCTGCGCGAGATCGAGCGTGAAAAGACCGATCTGCTGCGAGAGCTTCGGGATCTGAAAAAAGAGCGCGACAAGCAAGTGGCACCGCTGCCGGTCTATACAAACCTCGCGGAGCTGCCGACCGGCTTCATCCTTGATAACAAGTATCGGCTGGAAAGCCTGATCGGTACCGGCGGTTTTGGTGTGGTCTACAAAGCCACGCACGTTCAGCTTCAGCGCCAGGTTGCGGTGAAGGTGTTCCGCCCGCTGACCAACCTGAGCACCGAGGACTCGCTGCGTCGCTTCCGTCACGAAGGCGCGTCAGCCAGTCGCTTGCAGCATCCAAACGCGGTGACGGTGCTCGATTCGGGGGTGGCGCCGGGTGGCATTCCGTATCTGGCGATGGAGCTGCTCATCGGTCGAACCCTGGCCGACGAGATCAAAGAAAAGAAGGTGCTGACCCTTCAGCGGATGATTCAGATCATTTTGCCTGTCTGTGATGTGCTCATCGAAGCGCACGCAGCGACGCTGATTCATCGCGACATCAAGCCCGAAAACGTGTTTTTGCATAAGACGCGCTCGGGAGAAGTGGTCAAGATCCTCGACTTTGGCATTGCGAAGATGCTGGGCGACGGAAACGAGCTGGATCGCAAGCTGATGACCGGCGGTGGCGGGATCATTGGGACGCCGATGTACATGGCCCCGGAGCGTCTGCGACAAGGCACCTACGACGGTCGCAGCGATGTATACAGCGTCGGTGTCATGATGTATCAGATGCTGTCGGGACGGCTGCCGTTTACGAGCGACAAAGAAAGCTACGTCGAGATCGTGCTCGGGCACTTGAATCAGCCGGTGCCGCCTCTCGTCGGTGGTTCGGGTCCGCTGCCAGGCTTTTTGGTGCAGGTGGTGATGCGCACGCTGGAAAAAGACCCGGCGATGCGTCCGACGGCACGAGAGCTTCTGATCGACTTGGTGCGCGTGGCTCGCTACACGATCGATGGAGGAAGTCCGTCGGCAGAGCAGTCGCTGCCTCGGGTTGCGCAGCTGATGCAAGACAACGTGCAGCTTCAGCCGTTCGAGGTCGACAAGACCGGCGAAGTGGCTGCGCTGATCTTGGATTCGCCCAATCCGTCGGCCAAGACGCTGCCGCCGCCGTCGTCCTCATCGGTGCTCAGTCGGACGATTGAAGAAGAGTCCCCGGCGCGGATTCAGCAAGAACGAACCCAAGAGTTCGTTCGTCCCGGCAAGCACGTCAGCTAAGCGAACCTACTGCGGCGTGGCTGGGCCTGGTGGGTTGATCGTCCAGGTCTTGAAGATCTCTGCGACGACAGCGCTGGTGTTGGCCGTCGGCGCTCCACACAAAAGGAGCAGACGCTGACCACGCCGCGCAACCACGAACGAGCGATCGCCGCTCTGTCGCTCAAACTGCGGCGTCTTGCCAGGCGCTGGCAGCTTTTCGCCGCTCTTGCCGGTCAGGTTCAGCACCAGCTTTTGCGCCGCTTGCTCGGCTTCATCGGCGTCTTTTTCGGTATCCCAGCCAGAGATCACCGCGACGAGCGGAAGCGTCTCTCCCGGCTGCGTCATCGACACCAGCAGATCACCGCCCCAGCCTGCGGCGGCTTGCTCGGCATCGCGCTCTGACATCGCTTTTTGAAACCAGACCTTGAACATCAGCTCACCGAGAACGTCCCGTCGCTGCTCTTTGTGTAGTGGCAAGCTGGAAAGCACCGTCGCTGTGCCTCGCCAGGGCTTTTCGCCGCTCAGGTACTTTTCGGGATGAATGACTTGTTCCGTCGAGACAGGCGGATCGCGAAAGACCGCATCGACGCGCGACCACGGCTTATCGCCTCGCACGGCGGCGACAAACTCCAGCCCGGCGGCATAGGGAAACATCAGGCTCTCACGCAGCACCAGCGGCGCTTGCTGCAGCGACGGTGTCGTCGACAGCGCAAGCTGCATCATCTGTCGTCCCAGCCGAGCCAGCACCGTCGGAAGCTGCGCCGAGTCCGTGCCCATGCTGCGCGCCGCAAACTCCATCATCACCGCCGTTCCGTCGCCTTCGACCACCGCCGACTGCGCCAGCTGCCGATCGCCTTCGCTCTTGAGCGGCTTGGCCAGCTTCTTGAGGTCAAAGTGCTGATCTTGCAGCGCGTGCTGGATCTCATGCGCGAGCGCTGGACGCTGCATCTCGACGGGAAGCCAGTCCGCGATGTAGAGCGTCTTGCGATACGGATCATAAAAACCAGCGACCTGTTCCGACAGCAGATCGAACAAGAGCTTTTCGTAGTCCGCATCGACGGGCAGCAGACCCATCCGCTTGAGCACGAGCGCTTCGCCCTTCACTTCCTCGGGCGAAAAGTCGTTGTGGATGCGTTCTTTCAGTCGCTGCGTGATCTCTTGCCGGGTAAGCACCCCGCGCGCGAAGGTCGACTTCGTCGGCAGACCGCGAATCGCAACCACTTTGCGCGTGATCTCATCGACGGCACCGAGCAGCGCTTGCTGACTCGCTTTCACTTCGCTTGACGGGGCTGGACTTGGATCGGCATCGCCTCGGCTCGACGAGGAAAACGCGAGCAGTCCGCCCAGCGCGAGCAGAAGCGGTCCCTTTCGACGAAGCAGCGAGTATGCAGCCAGTCCAGACGAGCACAGAGCAGCAAAACAAGAACCCATGTGTTGAGAGCTTAACCAAACTTCGTCGTGCTTGCTATCTTGGGCGCGCAATGGATCGAGGCGTACCGACGCAAACAGATGGGCTGCGGGTGGCGCTCGTCAGTGAGTATTACTATCCCGACATCGGTGGCATGCCCGAGCACGTTCATCAGCTGGGACGCGCACTCGTCGGCAGAGGCCATCGCGTGACGGTGATCACGACGTCGTTTCCCGGTCACGTCGATGTTCCGTCGGATACGCCGTTTGACGTGGTGCGCGTAGGTCGAGCCAGTCCGCCGCTGATTACCAATGGATCGCTGTCGCTTGCGGCGATTGGTCTCGGGCTGCGACGCAAGCTGCTGCGACTGTTTGCCGAGCGACGCTTTGATGTGATTCACGTTCACGCGCCGATCTTTCCGACGCTGGCGCTGCTGGCGATCTCGTGTGCGCCACCGGAAGCGCTGCTTGTTGGAACGCTGCATACGCACTTTGAACGCTCGTCGGTGATCGAGCTGTTTCGTCGTCCGCTTCAGCGCTATCTGGATGCGCTCGACGGACTGATTGCGGTCAGCGACACGGCTCTGCGCAGCATGCACAACATCGGCTTTTCGTGTCAGGCGGAGATCATTCCGAACGGCGTCGATCTGGCTGCGTGGCAATCGGGTCGTCGGCTTCCGTCGCTGCGTGGCTCAGCCGAGCTGGTCTTGCTTGGACAAGCGCGGCTGGAACCTCGCAATCGCTTCGAGACGGTGATCGCCGCACAAAGACGGCTTTTCGACGACGGAATGACGCTGCGTCTGCACATCTTGGGCGAAGGTCCGCGTCGTCGAGAGCTTTCGCAGCTTGCGCACGGACTGGATACGCACTTTGCGGGTGCGGTGGTGACGGCGCGACCGGACTTTGCGGCGTCGTCGGACGTGTTCTGTTTCACGGCGGACATTGCCTCGCATCCGATGTCGCTGATCGAGGGAATGGCGGCGGCGCTGCCGATCATTGCGCATCCAATCGATGGTGTACGACAGCTAATCAGCGACGGAGAAGAAGGACTGCTGGTGCCGCTCGGTGACGATCGTGCCTATGCGGAGGCGCTGCGCGCGCTGTATCGGTCCATCGATCTGCGCAAGAAACTGGGAGATTTGGCGAGAAAGCGGGTGGAATCGCTCGGTTGGCCGCAGATTGCGCGGAAAATCGAGTCAAAATACCTGGAACTGGCCAAACGAAAGAGAAATGGGCGGGCTAGTGTGGTGCGGGACTCGGCGCAGGCTTGGTCGTAGCGGGCGCTTGCCAGGGTGTGGTTCCCGCTTGGGTTCTTACCGTCGAGCCATCGGCGAGCGCATCGGTTCCAGCGACGACAATCTCATCGCTCGCTGAAAGTCCCGTCAGCACTTCGAGGAACGTTCCGCCATCGACGCCAGTTGTCACCGATCGACGCTGAACCTTGTTTCCTTCGACGACGAACACAAAGCGCTGACCGCCCGAGAGCTGCACGGCGGACTCTGGCACCGTCAGGCTCTGCTTGTGAATGGCGACTTGAATGCGCGCGCGACCGTACATTCCGGGTCGTAGCTTTCCGTCGCTGTTGTTTAGATGAACCTCGGCATCCAGCGTGCGCGTCAGCGGATCGAAGCCAGGCGACAGCCGCACCACTTGGCCGATCCAGGTCTCGCCGGGCTGCGCATCGACCTCGACGAAGACTTTTTGACCGATCGCAACTTGGGCGGACTCTTGTTCACGCACCGGAACGAACAGCCGCAGCGTCTCGACGCGACCGACGGTTAGGATCGCTCCGTTTTGCGGACCGACGAGCCCGCCACTGTCGAACCGACGCTGCATGATCACGCCATCAAACGGCGCGTCCAGCCTGGTTTCACCGATTCGAACCGCGACGGCTTGTAGCTGCGCGCGGGCGGCGGACTGCTGGGCCTCGGCCTGCGACAGTGCGGTGGTGCTCTGCTGAAGCTCTTGTGTCGAGACAACTCCCGTCGGAGCCAGCGAGCCAATGCGCGCACGATTGATCCGCGCTTGCTCGAGCGCAGCCTCGGCCTGCTGAAGCTGACCTTTGGCGGCTTGCAGCTGATCGGGCAGCTCACTCGGACGAACCAGCGCGAGGAGCTGACCTTTTTTCACCGGATCACCGCGATCGACCAGCACGGCGCTCAGGTATCCAAGCTGCTTGGACATCAGGTCGGCTTGCTCTCGCGGACGCAGATCAACGGGCGCGCGGACTTCGACGGAGACATCTTTTACCGTCGGACGCGAAACCAGCACGAGCGGCGGCGGACGGCCCGGACGCTTGTCGGCTCCGTCTTGATCACAGCTCGTTACGCACAACAGCGCACACACCACAGACGCACAGATCGAGCGACGCACGATGGACACGCTTAGCACGGGCCGCTGCGCCGAATCAAAAACCCGGCGCAAAATATCGTCCAGATCTTCCGCGTGAGGGCTCGCTCAGGCTATCGTGCTGCGCCATACACGCGACAAGGAGCAACCTATGCAACAGATTCGCTTCGACGATGTAGCCGCGCTTTCCCAGCGCGTCGGTGAGACGTGGAGCCCGTGGGGCGCGGAAGTCACGATCAGCCAAGACATGATCAACCGCTTTGCCGATGTGACGCTGGATCATCAGTGGATTCACATCGACGTCGAGCGCGCGAAGAAGGAAAGCCCGCTCAAGACCACGATCGCGCACGGATTTTTCGTGCTGAGCCTGGTTCCGCATCTCCGTCAGCGCACCGACATGGAAGTCGTTGGTTATCGCAACGTGCTGAACTACGGCGCGGACAAGCTGCGCTTTATCAGTCCCGTTCCGGCGGGTAGCGTCGTTCACGCGCGCTGTCGAATCGTTGCCATCGAGGCCAAGCCCAAAGGCACGCTGATCACCGAAGAGGTCGAGATCGCGGTCGTCGGGCAAGAGCGGCCTGCGCTGACGTACACGATGCTGATGCTGTTTCAGCCGTAGCGTCAGACGAGTCGGTCGTCGGTGGTGCTAGCGCGCTGCCGCACGTCCGAGCCGATCGAGGATCGCTCGCCAGTCGTTGTCTTGACTGGGACGAAGCACCACGATGCTGCGAACCTGCTGGTCGTCGAGCCGATGCAGCGCTGCGTATAGATCCGCCGCGTAGGCCTCGGGCGACGACGGCAGCAGCTCCAGGTGCTGACACAGCGGTGTGACCGACGGAAGCTGCCGATGTGTCACGAGTCCGCGCGGCTCGGGCAGTGACGCCACCCAGTCGGCCTGCGACTCGTCGATCAAGTGAAGCGGTGCCGACGGTGCGTAGTGTCGGGTCATCATTCCCGGCGACGGATGCGCGCCGGTTGGCTGCTCGATCGCAAAGCTGGGAAGCTGCAGATCAGGAAGCTCTTCGAGGAGCAGTCGCAGCGGCAGCGCGCCCGGACGGAGCAGTCGCGGCGGCTGTGTGGTCAGATCCACCACCGTCGATTCAATGCCGAGTAGACACGGACCTCCGTCGAGGATCAGCGGAACATTGGGCAAGCTGCGCTGAACATGCTGCGCGGTCGTCGGTGACAGCGACTCACTGCGATTGGCACTCGGTGCAGCCAACGGTCGCCGCACCGTCTGTAGCAGCGCAAGTGCGACGGGATGACTGGGAACGCGCAGCGCCACCGTCGGAAGTCCTGCGCTCACGATGTCGGGAATGTGCGGTCCTCGCGGCAAGACCAGCGACAGCGGACCCGGCCAAAATCGCTGCGCCAGACGATTCGCTTGCGGCGACCACTCGGTGACCAGCTGCTGCGCGGACTGAGCGTCGGGAACATGAACGATCAGCGGATTGTAAGAAGGCCGGCCTTTGAGCTGATAGATGCGCAAGACCGCTTCGGCATTGGTCGCGTCGGCTCCCAGTCCGTAGACCGTCTCCGTCGGAAACGCGCAGAGCTGACCATCAGAAAGGAGCGCTGCGGCCTGGGCCAGCGTCTGCGGATTTACAGAAACGATCGGGGCTTTGGGAATCATCGCTACGCACTTGGATTGCGTCGGCGCAGTCGTCGGATCGTGACCGTCGAAGCGATTCCCAGCAGTGGCAGAAGACCGAGCCAAGAACCTGCGCCGGGCGTCGCACCGACGAAGCAGCCGCAGCCCGAGGAGTTAAGCGCAGACGAGCCTCCAGAGTCAACAGGTGCCGGACAACCATCTGCTGCGGTGCAGGACTGCTCGACGGTGACGTTCTGAGCGATGCGTCCGCCGCCGGAGTTTACGATCATGACGTGGTGGGACTGACCTCGTGCTAGCGATACCGTCGCTGTCCAGGTGTTGCTGATGGCGCCTTGCTTCACATCGACGAGCCGATCGTAGGTGCCGATTCCTTGTCGATCCCACGTCACGGGCTGTCCGCCGGATCGAACCGCGAGCTGAAAGATTGGCGCTGCTGTGACCGACGACGAAGAGATGCTGTTGCAGTACGCTCCGGCGGGCTGCGTCGTAAATCGGAACGTCACCGTGTCGGAAGAGTAGGGCAGATCAAAGCGCCACTGCGCGTGTCCTGGCCATAGCTTTTTCCCGTCGGAGTCCAGACATAGCATGCGATGTGCCGTCGACACTTTGATCACGCGATCGCACAGGTTCAAGATGCCGTGCATCGTCAGCGCGTCGGTGGTCTTCTGCGCTGCGTCGGATCCGAGCGCTGCCGCTTGCTTGCCCACTTCGTCGACGATCAGGAATCCCATATCGGTCATCGTCGGTGCCGAGATGCTTCCGAGCAGCGCTTTGAGGATCGCCTGATCGAAGCTGGTTCGCTTCTGGACCGCCGCTGCGCTCATGTCGAGTGGATCGCCCGTGACCGCGATGCGCGCTCGCCACAGCGCACCCGAAAAGGGATTGGCGTCTTCGTGGACTTCTCCGACGCGATCGTTTGTGCAGTGCAGCGTGTTGTCCAGATCGCGCAGCCCCGGACCAGGCAGACCCGTGAAGTTGTTCTTTGCGTACTCTCCGACGGCACTGCTTCCGGTGATCGCGGACGAAAAGAAGTCCGCCAAGCCTTCGTTCATCGCGCCCGGGTCGTCGTTAAGACCCAGGTTGTCCTGGCCTACGCTCAGCGTCAGCTTGTTCAGGCTCGCGATCACGGCGTGCGTAAACTCGTGATAGATGACGTCGGCATCCATCGAGTAGTTGGCTTTTGCGCCCATGCCAAACGCGATGAGATCGCCCGAGGTGCCCAAGATCAGGCTGCTGAAGTCACCCTTCGGATCGCCGGGCGAAAAGAACGCATTTTCATACGGATTGAGCGGAATCGCCGGGTTGGTCGCCTGCGCCACATTGTTCAAGTTGGGCATGCATAGGTTCGTCAGCAGCGGAAACGGCTTGGGCGAAGCTCCCGTCGAGATCGCCAGGCGAAAGTCGTTCATCCCCAGCCCGGCGAGCAGGCTGCGAAAGCGGGTGTAGACGCTGGCGGTGTGAAAGTACATGTGCGCTTCGCCAAACGAGTTCTTGTTCGCATCATTCTTCGTCGGACAGCGTCCATCATTGGTGCCAACGAGCGGCGTGAACTGGCTGTAGTCTCCCGTCGCGGATGAGTTGGTCTGCATCGGCTCGCACAGGTGAATCGCCGTCGTGCTTCCCGCCGGAACCCGCAGCGTCATGTTGTCGATACAGTTCAGCCCGCGCAGCAGCGTGCTGGTCAGTGGTCGAGGTGCAGCTGCCGTCGGTGCAAACGGTCCTGTGTCGCCGCTTGGAATCGCAAGCACTTCCGGGCTCGCTGCCGTTGCTGGGTTGTAGCGATACGCAGAAAACTGATTCAGGAACTTGAGCTGCTCGATACGACGGAAGACTTCTCCGCTATGCGCATCGACGAGATACTTTGCGTGCTCGACTGCTGCCAGATCGATCTTGGTCGCGATGTACGCCAGTCGTCCGCTCGGATTGTCGATGGTAAGCTCTGGCGTTCCGACGAGACCAGGACCGACTGCACGGATCGCTCGCTGGGCATCTTCGACGCTGAGCGATGGAATGGGATTGACTTTGTTCAGTGCATCCGTCGGAACCACGTCTCGGGCGAGCCGCACCACCTGGCCTTCCGACGAGATCCGCAGCACCAGATCGCCAGCCAGCACCGGAATTCCTAGATGCTGTTGGCGATATCGCACGACGAAGCCGTTTCCAAGCGGAGTCGCTTCGCCGCTCGACAGCTCGGCAGGAACCCACGCGGGCTCGCTGCGACGAAGATCGCTGATGTATCGATCGGCGATCGTGACGGGATCAGCACCCGGCATTGCCGTCGACAGTGCGCCTACCAAGAGCCGAGGTGTTCCATCGATGCCTCGGGACAGAACCTCTACGGGACGACTGCCGGTATCGTCGGATGGAAGCGGAGTCGCCGCCAGCGCCGTCGAGACAGACAGTGAAAAACAGAGCGAAAGACCTGAAACCAGAGCATTAAGTCGAGAAATACGACCAGTAGTCATGGGACGCTCCTTGGCACGCCTGCGGAGATCGGCGCGATTGAAACAGGTGCTCCCCGCTATTGTCAGGCGACTCAGAAACAAAATCACGGACCCTGGTCAGCGCCGATGGGGAATTTTTCACTTGCGTCTAAATCGCTTCCGAAGAAAATCCCTGCGGCCCATCCCTGTGTCTGGATGCGGCCTGTGGAGCCAACATCGTGATTTCCGATCTCTCTCGCGTCCGTAACATCGGGATCTCCGCGCACATCGACAGCGGTAAGACCACGCTCACCGAACGAATCCTCTTCTATACCAAGCGCATCCACGCCATCCACGAAGTCAAAGGCAAAGATGGTGTCGGCGCCAAGATGGACAGCATGGATCTGGAGCGTGAGCGCGGCATCACCATCCAGAGCGCGGCGACCTATTGCTCGTGGAAAAGTCACCACGTCAACATCATCGACACCCCGGGACACGTCGACTTCACGATTGAAGTTGAGCGTGCTCTTCGCGTCCTCGACGGCGCAATCCTGGTGCTGTGCTCGGTGGCCGGTGTCCAGAGCCAGTCGCTGACCGTCGACCGTCAGATGCGACGCTATCGCGTTCCGCGCATCGCCTTCATCAACAAGTGCGATCGCACCGGCGCGAACCCGCTGCGCGTCAAGAATCAGCTTCGCGAGAAGCTCGGGCACAATCCCGTGCTCCTTCAGTTGCCGATCGGACTGGAAGACCAGTTTGAAGGCGTGATCGACCTCATCACCATGGAGGCGATTACGTTCACGGGTGACAACGGCGAAGAGATTCACCGCAACCCGATTCCCGCCGACATGAAGTCGCAAGCGGACAAAGCGCGTGAGGAGATGCTCGACACGGTGTCGATGTTCTCGGATGCGCTGACCGAAGCGATTCTGGAAGACCGCGTGACGCCAGAGCTGATCCGCGACGCAATTCGTCGTGGCACGCTCGAGATGAAGCTCACGCCGGTGATGATTGGCTCGGCGTATAAGAACAAGGCAGTACAGCTGCTCCTCGACGGAGTGACCTACTACTTGCCCTGTCCGTCGGATGTCCTCAACGAAGCGATCGACATCGACAGCCCGGACAACAAGAAGGTGGCGCTCAAGTCGGATCCGAGCCTGCCGACGGTTGCGCTGGCGTTTAAGCTCGAAGACGGGCGCTACGGCCAGCTGACCTATATGCGTATCTACCAAGGTGCGCTGCGCAAAGACGATGTCATCCAGAACACCCGCACCGGCAGGAAGGTGAAGGTGGCTCGACTCGTTCGGATGCACTCCGACGACAAGGAAGACATCTCGGACGCGGGTCCCGGCGATATCATCGCGATGTTCGGTGTCGACTGTAACTCGGGCGATACCTTCACGAGCGGTGAACAGCTGACCATGACGTCGATGTATGTGCCTGAGCCGGTCATCAAGTTGGCGATCAAGCCAGCTGACCAGAAGGCACAGATGAACATGTCGAAGGCGATTCAGCGCTTCACGAAGGAAGATCCGACGCTGCGCTGCGAAGTCGATCCCGAAAGTGGAGAGACGCTGCTCGCCGGTATGGGTGAGCTTCACCTCGACGTGTACATCGAGCGTATGAAGCGCGAATACAACGCCGTGGTGCAAGTCTCGCCGCCGCAGGTTGCGTACCGTGAGACGGTGACGCAGCGCGCTGACTATAACTACACCCACAAGAAGCAGACGGGTGGTTCGGGTCAGTTCGGTAAGGTCATGGGCTACATCGAGCCCTGCGCTGAGAAGGAATTTGAGTTCATCGACGAAGTGGTCGGTGGAACGGTTCCCCGCGAGTACATCCCCAGCGTCGAAAAGGGCTTCCGTTCGATGGTTGCCAAGGGACCGCTCATCGGCTTCCCTGTGGTGAACGTCCGCGTCTGCCTCAACGACGGTGGTTCGCACGCAGTTGACTCCTCGGATATCGCATTCCAGGAAGCGGCGCGCGGTGCGTGGCGTGAAGTCTATTCGAAGGCCAAGCCGCAGATCCTGGAGCCGATCATGAAGGTCGCGCTCGAAGGTCCAAGCGAGCACCAGGGCAACATGCTGTCTACCCTGATGTCTCGTCGCGGCATGATCATCGGAACGACGGAATCAGATGGCATGTCGACGATCGAAGCGGAAGTGCCGCTGGCCGAAATGTTCGGTTACGCGACGACGCTGCGATCGGCCACCCAGGGCAAAGCAGAGTTTTCGATGGAATTCTCGCGCTACGCTCCGGTTCCGGCCAATATCGGCGAAGAACTGATCGCAAAAGCGGCCAAAGCAAAGGCCGGCGATAAGAAGAAGTAGCCAGGAGGCCATCCCATGTATCGCAAAGATGTGAACGAACGGAGCCCGCTACGGATTCTTGAAAAGTCGAGCCACGGTGGCCTCGGAAGAGGCAACTTGGGTGTGGCTATGGCTCGGGCAGGCGTCGGTAAGACGGCCTTCCTGGTGCATGTCGCGCTGGATGATCTGATGCGCGACCGCAAGGTTCTGCACGTCTCGCTGGATTCTCCCGTCGACCATGTCAAGAGCTGGTACGACGCGGTGTTCCAGGATCTGGTGAAGACGGCTGAGCTGTCCGACATTGCTGCGACGCAAGAGCTGATCAACAAAAACCGCATCATTCAGGCCTACAGCCTGCATGGTCACGGTGGTGGCAACGAGTTCTCGATTGCCAAGCTCAAGAACTCCGTCGAGCTGTTGTCGGCGCATGCGCAGTTCGTTCCAGACGTGATCATGATCGATGCGTTCGATTGGTCGCGGGCGACGCTGGAAGAAGCGACAGAGCTTCGTGACCTGGCCAAGCAGCTCAATGTAGAGCTGTGGATGACGGCGCTGACCCACCGTCATCAGACCGGACCGGATGTGCCCGATCGGGTGCCTCCGCCGTGTGATCGGTTTGCGAACCTGATCAGCCTGGTGGTGTTCCTACAGCCGGTGGACAAGAACCTGTCGGTGCGACTGCTCAAGGATCACGACAGCGACGTGGTCTGCGATACGCACCTCATCCTGCACCCGGACACGATGCGGCTCGTCGATGATCGAGCGCCGAGTGCTCCGGCGAGCGATCTGCCTCCGTCGGCGTATACGCTGCTGTCGGGTGGTGCGATTGGTGCGGAAGCGGAGTTCGGCGCGTGTGCCGAGCGGTATGGCCTCAAGGAAGAGAACTACTCGTTCGAGGGTCATCCGGTGGCGCGGACGCGTGGTCTTCGGCTTCTGACGAGCGAAGAGCTGCGCGACGGTGATGTCAGCCTGGCCTACGTGTCAGCGACGATGCATCGTCCGTATCACCAGAATCCGACGCTGCGCAAGGTGCTTCAGAGCATTTGGCATCAGGTCAACTCCTCGCAAGAGGTGTTCATCATCGGTGTCATTCAGCGTGACGACACCGTCAAGGGCGGCACCGGCTGGGCGGCAGAGCTTGCTCGTCACCAAGGCAAGCCGCTGCACGTCTATGATCAAGAGCGTCGCTCGTGGTTTACCTGGAACCACACCTCGCGACAGTGGCAGGCGTCGAAGCCGGTGATCACGCACTCGCGCTTCACCGGAACCGGCACCCGCAGCCTGAGCGATGACGGACGCGCGGCCATCGTCGAGCTGTTCGCAAGCAGCTTCGGGCCGAGCCGTACCGGTCGTTCGGGACCGATCAAGGCGTAACCGCTCGCTGTCCTCAGCCCGATGTCAAAAGTGGCTTGGCACGGGCTCGCTCGCTTTTCGCTTCTTTTTCTCCCTCTCCTCGTCAGTTTCTTTCCCTCGGTGGCGCTCGGGCATCAGTCGAGCGTCGTCTACCTGCACATCATTCCTGCGCGTCAGTCTGTTCGCGTCACGCTGCGCATTGCGAACAGCGATCTGTACGAAGCGCTGGCGCTGCCCGTCGATCGTCCGATCTCTCGGGAGGAAGCGACGCAGCAGCAGGCCCAGCTTGCGCGCTATCTGCTGTCGAAGCTGACGGTGGAAAATGAAGGGCAGCGCTGTCTTGGGCAGCTTGAAAAAAGCGAGCTGACCGAGCGCGCGGGCGGTTTTTTCGTCGTCGATACGCTGCGCTTTTCGTGTGCGCGGGCCTTGCAAGCTGCGACGCTGCGCTACGAGCTGTTCTTTGATCTCGACGCGCGGCATCAAGGGCTGGCCAAGCTAGAGTCGGACGGAGAAGTTCGCGAGCAGCTGTTTCGTAGTGACCGACGAGAGCTGACGATCGGCAAGCCACGCGGAGCGCTTGATCTCCTGTTCGATCATCTGCGGCTTGGCATCGAGCACATCTTCACCGGCTACGACCACCTGGCGTTTCTGATGGGACTGCTCCTCTCCGTCGTGCTCGTCTGGCAGCGAGGTGCAGAGCGTCGTGCGCTCGGTTTCGTGCTGCGCGTTGTGACGGCGTTTACGGTGGCGCACTCACTGACGCTGGCGCTGGCGGCGCTGCAGCTGATCCACGTTTCCAGTCGCTTCGTCGAGTCTGTGATCGCGCTGTCGATCGGCTGGATCGCGGTAGAAAACTTGATCTTTCCGACGCTGAATCGACGAGCGCTGTATGCCTTTGGCTTCGGACTGATTCACGGACTGGGTTTTGCCTCGGTGCTGCGCGAGCTGGGACTACCCAAGGTCGGCTTTGTGTCGGCGCTGCTGGCGTTTAACGTCGGTGTCGAGCTGGGTCAGCTGGCGGTGGTTGCGCTTTTGATCCCGATCGTCGCACTGCTGTCTCGCGATCGGCGCGCGCAAGCCTGGCTGCTGCGCGGAGTCAGTGTTGTGCTGCTGCTGCTGTCGCTGTTCTGGTTTGTGCAGCGCGCGTTTTCGTTGGACAGTCTGCCATCATGACCGCGCGACAGGATCGATCGGCCAAGTCCTTGAAAAGACAGCACGTTGGGCGACGATCCGACCTCCGTTTCAGACAAGAAATCCGGTTGACGACCACCGCCGGACGCCCGTAACGTAAAACCCAAGCTAGCCGGTAAGCACCGACGAAGTTTTTTAAGGAGCCTGAAGAACTATGGCCACGAAGATTACCGAAGACTGCATCAACTGCGGCGCCTGTGAGCCGGAGTGTCCGAACGAAGCGATCTCCGAGGGAGATGACACCTACGTGATCGATCCCAGCCTCTGCACCGAGTGCGTTGGCTTCCATGGCACCGAAGCGTGTCAGGCGGTCTGCCCGGTGGAGTGCTGCTTGCCCGATCCGGACCGTGTCGAATCGGAAGATGCGCTGCTCGCTCGCGCCGTCAAGCTGCACCCCGACAACACCGACATTCCGGCGCTGGCTGCTCTGACGGCGGACACCTCGCGCTTCCGTAACACCAAGCACAAGTAGTCCGCACGCTTGCTCGAATTTGCGCATTCTTCGCGCAAAGTTTCTTTTCCTCCCCGCCTGACTGCTCGTAAGATCCTTCCCAAAGACTTTCTTTCTCGTCGAGAGATACGGTCGCAGCATCGACTGCGCCGGGAGGGATCATGTCTGCAATCACGCTCGATGCCAACGAAGCGGTCGCTCGGGTGGCTCATCGACTGAGTGAAGTGGTCGCGATTTATCCGATCACGCCAGCCTCTGCGATGGGTGAGCTGGCCGACGAGTGGTCGACGCACGGTCAGAGGAACCTGTGGGGAGAAGTTCCTCGTGTCGTCGAGATGCAGTCGGAAGCCGGGGCCATCGGTGCGGTTCACGGAGCCCTGCAAGCTGGATCGCTCGCGACGACGTTTACCGCGTCGCAGGGTCTGCTCTTGATGATTCCGAACATGCTCAAGATCGCTGGCGAGCTTTCGCCAATGGTGCTTCACGTCGCGGCTCGGACGGTGGCGACGCATGCGCTGTCGATCTTTTGCGATCACTCCGACGTGATGACGTGTCGCACGACGGGCTTTGCGCTGCTGTCGTCGGGATCGGTGCAAGAAGCGCAGGACTTTGCGGCGATCGCACATGCGACGACGCTGCGCACGAGGGTGCCGATCCTGCACTTTTTCGACGGCTTTCGGACCTCGCATGAGATTGCCAAGATTGAGCCGCTCGACGATGAAGTTCTGCGTGCGCTGATTGATCCCGAGTCGATTGCGGCGCTGCGGCAGCGTGCGCTGACACCCGATCGTCCGGTGCTGCGGGGAACCGCGCAAAATCCCGATACGTTCTTTCAAGCGCGAGAGGCGAGCCAGCCGTTCTACGATGCGTTTCCGTCGCTGCTCCGTCAGATCATGGATCAGTTTGCGAGCCTGACCGGGCGACGCTATCGGCTCTATGACTACGTCGGTCATCCCGAGGCGGAGCGTGTGATCGTGACGATGGGCTCGTCGAGCGAGTGCGTTCACGAGGTCGTCGAGCGTCTTGTTTCGCAAGGTGTTCGCGTCGGTGTGCTCAAAGTCAGGCTGTTTCGTCCGTGGGTTCTGCGCGACTTTGCCGATGCGCTGCCGAAGACGGTGCGCGCGCTGGCGGTGCTCGATCGAACGAAGGAGCCAGGTGCCGTCGGAGATCCGCTCTATCTCGACGTGGTTTCTGCGCTGACCGAAGCGGTGGACGAAGGACTGTTTCCGCAGCTTCCGACGATCATCGCGGGACGCTACGGGCTGTCGTCGAAAGAGTTTACGCCGTCGATGGTGCAGGCGATCTTTTCAGAGCTTTCGCAGACGAAGCCGCGACGACACTTTTTGATCGGCATCAACGACGACGTGGGACGACGCTCGCTGCCGTATGAAGAGTTTGCGTGGAGCGAGCCTTCCGACGTGGTGCGCGCGGTTTTCTTCGGTCTGGGATCAGACGGCACCGTCGGAAGCAACAAGAACACGATCAAGATCATCGGCGAAGAGACGGATCACTTTGCGCAGGGTTACTTCGTCTACGACTCGCGCAAAGCGGGCGCAGTGACGGTGTCGCACCTGCGGTTTGGACCCAGTCCGATTCGCTCGTCGTACAAGATTCAGCGCGCCAGCTTCGTCGCTTGTCATCAGCCGCAGCTGCTCGAGCGGTTCGAGATCGTCGAGCTGGCTGAAGACGGTGCGACGCTGCTGCTGAATACGCCGTGGTCCAAAGATCGCGTGTTCGAGCTGCTGCCGAGAGAAGTTCAGTCGCTGCTGATTGCGCGCAAGCTGCGTCTGTTTGTGATCGATGCGCAGCGGGTCGCCGAGGAAGCGGGGCTCGGCAAGATGATCAGCACGGTGATGCAGACGTGCTTTTTTGCGCTGTCGGGTGTGCTGCCGAAGGAACTGGCGCTCGAAAAGATTCGTCAGGCGGCGCAAAAGTCGTACGGCAAGCGCGGCACCGAGGTGGTCCGTCGCAACCTGCTTGCGATCGATCGGACGCTCGAAAACCTGTCGGAAGTGCCGGTGCCGCAAGCTGAGACGGTACAGCGTCGGCGTCCTGACTTGGTGCCACCGAGCGCGCCCGATTTTGTGAAGCGAGTGACGGCGCTGATGCTTTTGGGTCACGGCGATCGGCTGCCGGTGAGCGCGTTTCCCGTCGATGGAACCTGGCCGCTCGGCACGTCGGTGTATGACCGGCGCAGCCTGGCGCAACAGATTCCGTCGTGGGATCCCGATGTATGCATTCAGTGCGGCAAGTGCGCGGTGATCTGTCCGCACGCGGCGATTCGGACGACGACGTTTTCGGCGCAGCACCTTGCGAGCGCGCCGCCAGCGTTTGTGGCGATGGATGTCAAAGATCGCGACGCAGCGCCGGGGACGAAGTTTCGGGTGCAGGTGGCTCCCGACGACTGTACCGGCTGTGGGTTGTGCGTTCAGTTTTGTCCTGCCAAAGACAAGAGCAATCCTCGGCACAAAGCGATCGACATGGTGCCCGCTGAGCCGTTAAAGCCCGTCGAGCGTCAGACGTTCGAGTTTTTTCAGACGCTGCCGCCGCCCGATCGCAAGACGGTGCATCTCGACGTCAAAGGCAGTCAGCTGCTGACACCGCTGTTCGAGTTTTCGGGCGCGTGCGCAGGCTGTGGCGAGACGCCGTATCTGAAGCTGCTGACGCAGCTCTTCGGAGATCGGCTGATGGTGGCCAATGCGACGGGCTGCTCGTCGATTTATGGCGCAAACCTGCCGACGACGCCGTGGACCACCGATCGCAATGGACGCGGTCCGGCGTGGGCGAACTCGCTGTTTGAAGACAACGCCGAGTTTGGGCTGGGCTTCCGTCTGTCCGTCGACGGACACACAAGCTATGCCCAGAACCTTCTGAAAAGCCTGGCGAGCGAGCTACCAGACGCGCTTGTGTCGGCGCTGCTTTCGTCTACGCAAGACGGTGAAGCGGCGATTGCTGATCAGCGCGAGCGCGTGGTGATGCTGCGTGGTCAGCTGGCGCGGATCGACCGGCCCGAAGCGAAGCTGTTGTCGGCGCTCGCGGACTATCTGGTCAAAAAGAGCGTCTGGATCGTCGGTGGCGATGGCTGGGCGTACGACATTGGCTTCGGCGGGCTCGATCATGTGCTGCTGTCGGGACAAGACGTGAACTTGCTGGTGCTGGATACCGAGGTGTACTCGAACACCGGCGGGCAGCAGTCGAAGTCGACGCCGATTGGTGCGGCGGCCAAGTTCGCGGCGGCGGGCAAAGAGCTTCCGAAGAAAGACCTCGGGATGATGGCGATGATGTACGGCCATGTCTACGTCGCTCGCGTCGCGCTCGGGGCCAAAGACGCGCACACGGTCAAAGCGTTTGTTGAAGCGGAGAGCTTTCCGGGTCCGTCGCTCATCATCGCGTATAGCCACTGCATCGCGCACGGCTACGACTTGCAGCTGGGGGCCGAGCAGCAGCGTCTGGCGGTCGATTCCGGCGTGTGGCCGCTGTATCGCTTCGATCCGCGACGGCTCGATGCGGGAGAGTCGCCGCTCAAGCTGGATTCGTCGCCGGGCAAGACCTCGGTGCAAAAGTACATGGCGGGCGAAGGACGCTTCCGCATGGTCGAGCTGGCCGATCCGCAGCGTTATCGCGAGCTGGTCAAGGCCGCCGAGCGTGACGTGTCGATGCGGCGTGCGATGTACGAACACCTGCAGAGCTTGCGTGTCGGCGCATTCAACGGCAGCCACGACGGCGCTGCTTCGTCTCCCGCTCCATCCATTCCGTCGGGGAGTAAGCCATGAACCTTTCGACCAGCTATTTGGGTCTGTCTCTCGCAAATCCGCTCGTCGTCGGTGCGTCGCCGCTGGCTGATGAGCTAGACAGCGTAAAGAAGTTTGTCGATGCAGGCGCTGCGGCGGTTGTGATGCGCTCTCTGTTCGAGGAGCAGCTGCAACAAGAGTCGCTCGCTGCGATGAAGCATCTCGACGGACATTCGGACTTTTATGCCGAAGCCACCAGCTA
>ERZ724514.17-NODE-17-length-64577-cov-10.796333_pt1 | contig 64577 bp, 4 predicted proteins | sample MGYA00376047_ERZ724514 | MGnify/ENA primary metagenome ERZ724514 (study PRJEB28724, sample SAMN07190883) | activated sludge metagenome | isolation source: activated sludge of sewage treatment plant in Hong Hong | place: Hong Kong | collected 2016-03-17 ...
AGTACAGGAGTAGCTACCATTACCAATGCTGGTGTTATTACTGGTGTTTCGGCTGGCACTTCTGTTTTGACATATACAGAAACGTCTACAGGTTGTTCCAGCACAATAAGTGTAACAGTTAAAGCAAGACCAACAGCAACTATAACGGGCAATGACTCACTTTGTATTGCGGGTACAACGACTATGTCTCCAACAACAGGAGGTACATGGGCGTCAACTTCCCCATTGGTAGCTAGTATCAACAACGCAGGACAAGTAACCGGTTTAACGGCTGGAACTTCTACGTTTATATTTACGGATGCCTCTACAGGTTGTGCCTCTAATGCTTCAGCTACGGTTTGGGTATTGCCCAATCCAACGGTAAGTATTACTGGTTCTTCAGGACTTTGTATTGGAAGTACTTCAACTTTGTCTCCAACCACAGGAGGAACCTGGGTGAGTGATGATACAGGCGTGGCGACCGTAACCAACGGTGGTGTTGTCACTGCTGTTGGAGCAGGACAGGCGCGATTCACATTTACAAATACAGCTACAGGTTGTTCGGCACAAACCAGTGCGATATTGGTTAATCCTAAACCAACTGTTTCAGCTGCTAACGATACCATTTGTGTGGGTTCATCCACTACCATTAGTCCTGCATTGACCGTAGGAACTACCTGGGTAAACCACTCTCCTCTAATTGTAAACATGACAGGAGCTCCTACCAAGATTGTAACCGGTTTGGACGAAGGACGAGCAAGTTTGGTATTCCAGGCTAACACAGGATGTAAATCAGATACATTATATGTACAAGTATTGGCTAAGCCAGTGACAACAGATCCAGATAATCCGTACATTTGCGTGGGTGCAACTACATTTGTAACACCATCGACTGGCGGTACCTGGTCATCTTCATCTACAGGTGTAGCAACGATCAATAATGCAGGGGTAATCACCGGGGTTTCTCCTGGAACTGCAACCTTTATTTTTACCAGTTCATCATCACTTTGTGTATCTGATGCAACAGGTGCAGTAACAGTTAATCCAACTCCAACTGTATCAATTACAGGTCCTAACGGAATTTGTATCGGAGATGTTACCCAATTGTCACCTACTACAGGCGGTACATGGGTAAGTGATAGTCCATCTGTAGCAACTGTTTCCAGTGCGGGAGTAGTAACAGGTATTTCAGCAGGTTTCGCCAGATTTACCTTTACCGATGATACCTATGGTTGTGTATCTCAAAAGACGGCACCGGTAACGGTTAACTTAAGACCAACAGTTTCCTTTACGGGTCCTAACGCACTTTGTATTGGACAAACTTCTACAGTATCACCTACTTCTGGTGGTACGTGGACATCAAGCAACCCGGCTGTTGCTACCATCAACAATGCAGGTTTGATTACAGCGATTGCAAATGGAAGTGTAAACTTTACTTATACACAAGCAAGTACCTTCTGTCCTTCAAATCCATTGGCTGCAACTATTTCTTTGAAGCCATCTGTTAGTATTACAGGAGACACAGCAGTATGTATTGGAGATACCACAACCTTAAGTCCAACGACAGGCGGTACATGGGCATCCAGCAATACCTCAATTGCAACTGTTACACCTGATGGTAATGTAATAGGAAAAGCTCAGGGTGTAGCTTTCTTCACCTTCATCAGTGATGCAGGTTGTTCTTCTGATGCAACAGACGGTATCATCGTCAATGCACCTACACCGGTTTCATTGCCAGATGCTAACATTTGTATCAATGACAACATCACATTATCACCATCTTCAGGTGGAACATGGTCCAGTACTGCACCACTCATTGCTACAGTGACCAATGCCGGGGTTGTAACGGGTGTGTCAGCAGGTACAGCGGAATTCATTTTCGTAGATGCAACTACAGGTTGTACTTCACCTGAAACTGCACAATTGACGGTAGATCCAAAACCAACTACAGTGTTATTGGACAATAACACTTGTGTGGGTATAACAGTAAATATTACACCAACCACAGGTGGTACATGGTTGTCATCTAATCCAGCGATTGCGACCATCACCAACGCAGGTTTGGTTACACCATTGGCTCCTGGTAAAGTGTCATTCATATTTACCAAATTGAGCAATGGTTGTGATTCTGATCCAAGTGATTCACTCACCGTAGAGCCTGGTCCAACCATCACAGCGCCTCTTGACAATCAACTGTGTATTGGAGATGCAACTACGATTTCTCCAACCACTGGAGGTACATGGGCATCGAGCAATCCGGCCATAGCTACCATTGATAACTCTGGAAATATAACTGCGGTAAGTCAGGGTATTGCTACCTTTACTTTCACCAGCAGCACTACTTTGTGTAAATCTGTAGCTTCTGCTCCAGTTACCGTCAATGGAAAACCAACGGTGGCTATCAGTGGATCAGACGAGATTTGTATTGGCGGCTTTTCACAACTCTTCCCTGGTGCTGGTGGATCATGGGTATCCAGCAATGCCGGTGTGGCTACTGTAAACAATGCGGGCTTAGTGGAAGGTATTTCACCGGGTACAGCTACCTTTACCTTTACAGATAGCAGCACGGGTTGTGTTGCTGATGATACCGCTCCAATCACAGTAAGTACCGCTCCAACTGTAAGCATCCTTGGATTGGATGCCATCTGTTTGGGAGGCCAAACAACTGTTGGTGCATCATCTGTTGGTACATGGGCATCAAGTGACCCAACTGTGGCAACAGTAGACAACAATGGTGTTGTAACATCTGTTGCGCCAGGTAAGGTATACTTTACGTTCAGAGAATCATCTACAGGTTGTGATGCAAGCAGTTCAACAGACACAGTAACCATCACACAATGTAGCAATCCTGACTTTAATGCCACATTTGTCAACATTCCAGTGACAGGTGATGTGAGCACAAACGATGCTGCAGGTGGAACCACTACATATGGAACCGTAGTATTGCAAACCAAACCTTCTGGTTCTGTTCCAAGTATAACAATGAATACAGATGGTACGTATACATTTACTTCCAATAAAGTGGGTGTTTACTTCTATACGGTGCAAGGTTGTGTACCTCCATTGACATCGGGCTGTCCGGCAACTGATTTGGTAATCACCGTTACCGATCACGTAGATCCTGCTAAACAGCCAGTAGCAAACGTAGATTTTGCAACTACCTTTGAAACCACCCCTGTAATTTTGGCAACTTTGTCAAATGACAATTGTGTGGTTGTAAACGGATGTAACTTAAACCCGGCTTCAGTGACAGTAATAAGTGCACCTGATCACGGAATCACATCAGTAAATACAACAACAGGTGATATCACCTATACAGCCAATTCTGGCTTTACAGGTCAAGATACACTAGTATACAAAGTGTGTGTGATGGGTGAAGCTACCAACTGTGCTACTGCTAAACAAATCATATCAGTATTCAATTCAACGGCTGATAACTCGACCGTAGCAGATGATGACTTTACAGTAACACAGGAAGAGAAGGCAGTATCTGGTAATCTTTCAGACAACGACAGTGATCCTGAGGGTGACACACAATCGGTTACTCCTATCAATACAACAGTAGCAGGAGTGGGTACTTTGGTAGTATTAGCAAATGGAGCCTACACCTTTACACCTGCCAAATATTTCAGTGGTCCATACGAATTTGTATATACTACATGCGATGATAATTTGTTGCAGGAGTGTGCTGATGCGACCCTTCACATACTGGTTGTACCTGACCTTACAGTTAAGGTGAGGGTTTACCTTGAAGGCGCATTGATGGATAACAGCAATGCCACCAAAGCAGCTGATGGAAGGCCATTGATGAGAGATGGATTGAGAAATAGTACGTTTACAAGCGCAAGGTACATACCTAACAGGGATCCGTACAAATTTACACCAGATGCATATGTGTTGACTGGTTTGTATACATCACAAGAGTTTAGTCATACACCTCCGGGAGGTTCACCAAACTTTGCGAAATTTGACTCTGTGGCATCTCCATCAGTTGTATTTGCAGTATCTGGTGAAGAAGCTATAACAGACTGGGTATTCATCGAATTGAGATCTAAAAATGATTCAACATCGGTAGTGGCAACTCGTGCAGGATTGTTGCAACGCGATGGTGACGTAGTAGATTTGGATGGCTTTACCGGTTTGAAGTTTCCTGGCATGTCTATAGACAGCTACTTTGTAGTGGTAAGACATAGGAGCCACCTAGGAGCCATGACAGCAGCTGCGCAAACACCAACTCAATTGACCACATTGGTTAACTTTACCAAGGCCAGTGAATTGGATGTATTTGACTTTGGAGATAACAAATATCCGGCATATGACTATACAGGTCTGGCCATGAATGACAATGTGAAATTTGGCTACAGGGCTTTATGGGCAGGTACCTTCGATATCAACGGAAAGGTAAAAGCCGATAACCCTAATGACGACTTGAATATGTTGTTCGCTGATGTATTTAACTATCCAACCAACACTTCATTGAACGTCAACTTTGACTTTGCTTACGGGTATATGCCAGGTGACTTCAACATGGATGGCAAGTCTAAGTACGACAACCCTAATGACGATAAGAACATGCTGTATGCACAGTTGTTGTTCTATCCGTTGAACACAGGATATTTGTCAAACTTCGACTTTTTCATCCAACAGATTCCATAAGGTCTCTATAAAGTGTATCCCGGATTAGGTCCCCGGGATACACTCTTTTATATTTTTTGTTTTTTTTTGTTTAATTAATAAGGTCTATAATATGAAAGCTACACTCATAACCATTGCCATGGTTTGTATTATCTTGCTTGAGCAGGGCTTCAGTCAGGTTACAGGGGTAAAATACCTGATGAAGTACAATACAACGACGTGCAAATTCGACGCCTGTATTGTCATTACGGCCGGATCTGCCACCACTGCCCCGCAAAGGGCGCAGTTCAACTCGCAATATTCTGTGGTTGTACCAACCGGTACTTCGGTGAGTATTGCTCAAAACTACAACCCTATCCAAAACAACCAAACTTACGGAGGAACTGTTCCTCTGGTGTGGGTAATATCAAGTTCGGTATTATCGCCCGCTGCGGCTCCAACACTTGATTTTTACAGTATTACGCCCACGCTCTCTCCAACTTCTTTTTACGGCAACCTCGCAACGAATGACACCATTCGTTTGTTTAGCCTCACCATCAACCCAATGCCATCGTGTGGTGTGGGCATCAGGCCATTCAACAATGGTGTTGACCCAGGGTCCAGTGCTGCAGGTATGAACGGAGGAGACTTTACCAATGGCTTTACTATTGGAGGCACGGCACAGGATTATACTGGTAACTTAGCCACCATCACAGCAAAACCCGTCCCTATGAGCGTGGTAAGTGCTTGTACTGAAGGTATTAACATCAATTTGACTGTTACCGGCAATACGTGCCAGAATGCATTTACTTATGCATGGACAGGCCCCGGAGGATATACCGGCTCTTCACAAGATGTAGTGTTTAGTCCGGCTACGTATGCCACCAATGGAGGAAACTATCAGGTAATTGTCACCGACAATTTACAATGTAAAGATACATTAAACATAGCTGCATATCCCAAACCAACTGCAGGGGCAGATCAACTGATTTGCGGGCCCCAAAGTGTGACCCTCACAGGAACCAATCCAAATTCAGGTCAGTGGTCGGCTAGTGGTAACAATCCACTTGGGGCTGTGTTGGGTAGTACTAGTAATGGCGTAGCAAGTGCAGACATGACCAATGCAGAAGATGGTCTGTTTTCATTTGTATACACAGCTGGAACTTGCTCTGACACCACAGTTGTGAGAAAAGCATTTGCCAATGCAGGTGAAGATCCTGCTCCTATTGATTGTTATGCTACGGGCACAACAACACTATCCGCTACCGGAGTTGGTTCCTGGTCGATAGGAGCCGGAAGCCCAGGCACTGCATTAATCAGCAACATCAATGACCCCAATGCTGAAGTTTCTCAATTCAGCGCTTCGGGAACCTATCATTTTATCTGGAATGCCAGTGGCTGTACAGATGAAGTTTTGGTCGTGGTCGGAAGCAATTGCAGTGGCTGTCCAGTTAATAACAACATACTAAACGATCCTACTTATCCTACTTTTTGCGGTACCAGTTCGGCAGTTACCATCGACGGTAATCCGGCCAACCCATCAGGCGGTACCTACATTTGGGAACATAGAATAGATACGGGACCCTGGGTTATTGCATCAGGATTGTATCAGGGAGAAGATTATGTAACAGGAAACCTTACGGATGGAGATCATTCATTCCGAAGATTGTATTTTAATACAAGTGGTACGGCATGTACCGATACCAGTAACATAGTAGTGATTACAGTAGAAGTAATACCTACACCTCCTACTGGCTTGGCTGCTAATCCTAATCCTGTTTGTTTGGGAAATGTAGTCAATTTAAGCGTGAATAATATATCTGGTTCAACCTATACATGGACGGCCAGTTCATCAAATGCAGGCTTAGTAGCCAGTACAACTAATTTTACTACCATGAATCCGGTTGCTGCCGGACTATTTATTGTAAGTGTAACACGCACTGTAAATGGTTGTGCCTCTTCACCGGCCAGTTTGGGTGTAACAGCAAATATTACACCGGCAACTCCAGCGGATGTGAGCTGGGCTGACCCATCAACTTGTCAGGGAAGCAATGGATCCATCACCATTGGTGGATATGCTGCGAGTACACAGTATACTGTCAACTTTACAAGAAATGGGGTACCTGTATCAAGAACCATAACTTCTAATGCATCTGGCGACATAAGCATCAATAACCTGACTGCTGGCAGTTATGCCAATATTGAAATTGCTTTTGGATCATGTAGTTCAGGAGCCTATGTTGGCCCCATTGACCTCAACAATCCCAATGCACCTGCACCTCCAGCTGACATTGCAGCTACAGCCATTGATATATGTCAAAATGCAACAACAACTGTGTCGGTTACCAACAATCCGGGAGCTACATATGTATGGGCTAGTTCAGATCCTTCTGTTTTGGTTTTAAATGCTGCCAGCACAAGTAATTCTGCAGTATTTAGGGGTGTAGCAGAAGGAACAGCAATTGTGAGTGTATCACAAAACGTAGGTGGTTGTATTTCTATACCAGCAACCATTGAAATCAATGTAGCACCTGCACCACCGACTCCTTCCAGCATCACGGGCCAAAACCCAACAGTATGTGAAGGACAGGATGGTTCACTTAGCATCGCAGGTTTACCTGTTAATTCCAATTTCAACCTTGCATACAAACGAAATGGAGTAGATAATTCCATTGGAATTGTGTCCAATGGATCCGGAGTTGCTGTGGTTGGAGGCCTGAATGCAGGTAGTTATACCAACTTCCAGTTGACCAATGAATTTGATTGCGTATCAGGTGTGTTTGCCGGGCCTGTGACTTTGTCGGATCCAGCTACTTCATTGCCAAGCAATCTTACCGCAGGTCCAAATCCTGCATGTTTGGGAAGTGTAGTAAACTTGAGCTTAAACAATGTAACCGGTGCAAGCTATAACTGGTCTGCATCTAATGAAAACGCAGGACTAGTAGGAAGTAGCACCAACAGCACTACAATGAATCCTACTTCAGCGGGCACTTATACCATTAGTGTAACCCAAACCGTTGCTGGTTGTACTTCACCTCCGGCGTCAGTAGTTGTGGTAGTTAGAAATGACTGTTACAATCCTGATTTTGGTGTGACTTATGCCAATGTACCTCTGAATGGCGACCTAAGCACCAACGACGCAGGTGCCAACGGAGCTACGTATGGCTCAGTGACTGCTTTACCAGGAAATCCTGCTGGTTGCACACCTACCGTTAGTGCCAATGGTACATACAGCTTTGTTTGCGCAACTTTAGGAGAGTATTATTATACTGTAACAGTTTGTAAAAACAGCGAATGTGTACCGGTTCCACTTACCATCACCGTATTGGAAGAGGAAACCTCAAGCAATCCACCAGTTGCACATCCTGATTATGCTTACACTAAAGTAAACACCAATGTAACTATTAATATTATAGCCAACGATAAATGCCAGAGTCTGCCGAACTGCAATTTGGGCTCACCTACCATGGTGATCAGTCCATTGCATGGTACGTATAACTTTGGCAGTGGCGTATATACACCCACAACTGGATTTTCCGGTAGAGATTCATTCCAGTACAGGGTTTGTCAAACTCCGGCGACACCAGTAAGTTGTGATGAAGAATGGGTTTACATTACTGTGTTCCCTGCCAATGCATCCAACTTTACCAATGCCATGGATGACTATGCTCAGACCAATTTGAATCAGACCTTAACGGTTGGAGCAGGAGCAGGTGTAAAAGCCAATGATTTTGATATTGAAGGCAACTCAACTACGGTTGGCGGCTTTACAAGAACAGTAGCCGGTAAAGGAACACTTACTATGGCTTCCGACGGAAGTTACAATTTTGTACCGCAGACTGATTATGTAGGCCCTGTAGATTTTGCTTATCAATTGTGTGACAATGGCAATCCATCTGCTTGTGACAGTGCCACTTTACATATCCTGGTTATGGCCAGTTTGCCAACGGGTAGCATAGGTAACTTTGTGTGGGCAGATGTAAATGGCAACGGTGTTCAAAACCCAGGCGAACTTGGTATTGCCAATATCAAAGTATGGCTATACAGTGAACTTAATGTGTTGACTGCATCTACAATTACCAATGCATCTGGTTTGTATCAATTTGACAATGTATTGCCAGGCAATTACTACGTTAAATTTGAATATCCTGCCGGCTATGAATTGTCACCTGCATTTGCGGGTTCCATTTCAACGGATAGCGATATTACCGGAGCCAATGGTTCGGGTACTACCAATACATTCACTGTTAATCCGGGAGAGTTCAACATGGATGTGGATGCCGGCTTCTACATTTGTTCTAAGATTGGAAACATTGTGTTTTACGATGTTAACAAAAATGACAAATGGGAACCTACAGAAAATGGCATCAACGGTATCAGGGTAGAATTGTACAGATTGGTGAATGGAAGTTTTGTATTCTACGATTACAGAATCACAGGTCATAAGCCCAATACACCATCTGATGACGGATGGTACGAATTCTGTGCTCCTCCTGGAACTTATTATATAAAAGTGATTTTGCCACCGAATGGACTGGTACCTGCCAAACCATTTATTGGCGGAAATCCATTCAGGGATAGCGATATAACAGGTGCCAATGGACCTGTAACGACCAATAGCATTACCGTAAATGCAGGGCAGAACAAACTGGACATTGGAGCAGGATTTTATCCACAGGCCATTGCCGGTAACCTTGTGTGGATGGACTCCAACCTGAATGGTCTTCAGGACAGTGGAGAACCAAAAGTAAGTGGTGTTATCGTTCAGGCATTTGAGGCTGGTACCAATACCTTGTATGGTCAGGCAGTAACAGATAGTGACGGTCTTTACAAATTGGGTATGTTGCCTAAAACAGATCTATACTACAAGTTTACACCACCTGCAGGCTTGAATGCAACCTATGCCAACATGGGTTCAGACAATATCAACAGCGATGTAGACCATTCCAATGGATTGAATACTACCAGGGTATTTAGCATGCAATCTGGAGTATATAATGAAAACATTGACCTTGGTCTTGCCTTTGGCGTACTTCCTGTAACCTGGGTGAGTGTCAATGCAAGTAAAGTGAAAGAAGGGCACAAAATCACATGGGAAACCAGTAATGAAGTAAACCTTGCTTACTACGAAGTACAGATGTATAGCAATGAAGACAAGGCCTTTGTAACCATTTCAGACAGGATCTATCCTGTTGACAATACAAGGCCTGTTAAGAGTTATGCTTTTGTAAACAAAGGAGCAGATTTCAGCGGCTGGTACCACTATAGAGTTCGTCAGGTTGACTTTGACGGCAGCCAGACTTATAGTGACAAAGTGTCAGTATTGAATGAGTCAGAAACCCGTTTGAGTGTGTATCCAAACCCAACTGTTTCCACTGTACAGGTAGGAATTGATGTAGAAGAAGAGTCAGATGTGAAAATAATAGTATATAATATTAAGGGTGACAGGGTTGCTGGATTGTCATATAATGGACAGTTTGATAAAGGCAGTCACATCCTCCCATTTGATTTATCGCAGTTACCCGCCGGGGCTTACACATTTAACGTGGTAATTAACGGAAGCGTGAAAAATAGTATTGTGGTTAAGGAATAATAGACCTTGTAAATAATTGCTCAGCCACAGAGGACCCCTGTCCGAGTGGCTGAGCAATCCATCATAAAAAACCGATTTTTTAATAGACTGAGAATCCGATGATTAGGAACCTAACCTTTAAAGCCGTGTGCTTAGCAATATGCTTATTTGCAGTTGTGAGAGGGCAAGCACAAGGTGTAACCGGTGTTAAATTTCAAATGAGATTTGATACCACTACCTGCCTATTTGACTGTTATATCGTTATAACAGAAGGATCTGCTACAACAGGACCCCAGCGGGCGCAGTTTAATGCGCAATATTCCATTGTGGTGCCTGCAGGGAGCATGATTGAAGTTGATACATCTTACATGCCTCTTGTGGCAAACCAAACCTACACAGGTACAATTCCGATGACTTGGGCACTGACCAATCACGTTTATGCGCCTTGTGATCAACCCCAAAATGACTTTCACAGCATCATTCCTGTACTTTCGCCTGCCAGTTTTTACAACAATCTGGCTACGGGAGATACAGTCAAGCTTTTTAGCCTTAAAGTAAGCCCAATACCTGAATGTGCCAGTGATATACGCATATTTAAAAATGGTATTGACCCCTCTTCATCTGCTATTTGTTTTGGTGGAGCAGATTTTTCCTGTGGCTTTACCATAGGAGGCCCTTCTCAGGATTATACCGGTAACTTACCCCAAATTTATCCACCTAAACCATCAGCAACAGTGGAGGTGGGCTGTGGTTCAGGCGTGCATCTTGATCTAACAGCCTCAACTTCCGAATGTCAAAAACCTCTTACGTATCAATGGTCGGGCCCATCTACATCGACTAGTAATGAGGACATCAACATAAGTAGCAACAGTGTGGCTTACCACGGCAATTATACTGTCACTGTGACCGATGCTTATGGTTGCAGCAGTACGGCTACCATCTATGGAGAAAATAAACCCAATGGGGGAACAGATAAAACCACCTGTGCAGGTGGTAGTGTCATTTTAAACGGTGTTAGTCCCAACAATGGTACCTGGCAGCAAGATACCAACAATGGTTTTGGAGCATCTCTTTCTTCCACATCCGGAGGAAATGCTACCGCAACCTTTAATCCCAGCGCAAGTGGAGATTATTATTTTGTGTACAAGTCTGTAAGTTGTGATGATACCGTTAAGGTTAGTGTCGCAACACAAGAGGCAGGACCAATACCCGACTATGAACCCTGTTATGTTGACGCAGTCATCACCTTAATGGCAGAAGGAACCGGTACCTGGAGCATTGGACTGGGAAGCGCCGGCACTGCCGTTATATCCAATGTCAATGACCCCAATGCCACGGTGTCAGGTTTTTCCGGACCGGGTAATTATATTATGAAGTGGACCAATGGTTCCTGTTCAGATCAGGTGGTCATCAGCGTTGGAGATGTATGCGCATGTACCATAGCAGATAATACCATCAACGATCCGTCTACCTCTACTTTTTGTGGTAGTACAACCGGTGTATTTATTACAGGAAGCACCCCAACTCCTGCCGGTGGTGTTTATACCTGGGAGTATAGCACGGATGGATTTACCTTTAACAATGCTCCCGGCAACTTCAGTACAAGAAACTATACAACAGGTACGTTGACTGAAGGCACCCATTATTTCAGGAGAAAATACGAGACCACATCAGGTGTTATATGTGAAGATATAAGCAATGCAGTTGTGATTACCGTGACCGGCAAACCAGCCCCACCTGCATTGGCAAGTAATAGCCCGATTTGTGAAGGTGAAGATTTGGAAATTACATCAGAATTTGTAGGAGGTGCATTTTACAATTGGACTGGTCCATTCGGAGGTTCAACCGATATGAATGTATTTATCAATGAAGCAGACATTTCCAATGCAGGTACCTATACGCTTGTGATTGACGTGAATGGGTGCCAGAGTGATCCTGCGAATATCAATGTGACCATCAAGCCCAAGCCACAACTGCCCGACATTACGAGCAATGCACCGCTTTGTGCTGGAGATACCTTGTTGTTGAGCACATCCGTAGTTGCCGGTGCTACTTATTCATGGTTTGGCCCTGCATTCAGTCCATTCTCAACAGACAGAGCACCTTTTGTAGTCAATGCTACAGCTGCCATTCAGGGCACATATTTCCTTACCGTAGAAAAGGATGGTTGCATCAGTGAGCCCAATAGTGTTGACGTAGTAGTAAAAAATATACCAACAGCCCCTCAATTCATTACCAATTCACCGGTTTGTGAAGGTGATACTTTGAGGTTGACTGCGCAGGAAGTACCCGGCGCCAATTATATCTGGACAGGGCCAGTAACCGTTCCTTCCATCAAGGAGCCTGTATTGAGTCCTGTAACTGCAGCGTTTGCCGGAAGGTACAAACTTAAGGTTACTTTAGACGGTTGTGAGAGTGATACCTTTGGCTTGAACGTACAGTTAAAAGCCAAACCAGCAACCCCTGTGATCAGTGTCAATTCACCTATTTGTGAAGGCGACTCTTTGATTTTTACTGCAGACCTGCATACAGGAGATACCTACGTATGGTCTACAACAGCAAGCAATACATTCACAAGCAGCGAACAAAATCCATTTAGAATAAACGCAACTCCTAACATGAGTGGCAAATACATGTTGAGGTTATTGGCAGATGGCTGTTATGGTGATACAGCGATTGTAGATGCATTGATTAAACCCAAGCCTGCTGTGCCCAGCATCAGCTACAACGGCCCGATATGTGAAGGAGACAGCTTATTGTTTACTGCAACTGTTGCAGACGTTAACATCATCATAGCGTGGAATGGTATCAACAGCCTTGATTCAATTCGTAAGCCATTCATAGAGAATGCTACTGTAGCAATGTCTGGTATTTACACTGCAAAATCATTGCTCAATGGCTGTGAAAGTGGCAACGACAGTTTGACAGTATTGGTTAAACCAAATCCCATTACTCCTGCTATGTCCTATAACGGTCCTTTGTGTACGGAAGACAATTTGCAATTGACTGCTGATGCCCTTGCGAATGCCAGTTATGCCTGGACAGGACCGGGTGGATTCAGTCAAAACATACAAAACCCGGTAAGAAACAATGCCAATACAACCATGTCTGGTACATACTACCTTCAGGTGACTGTAAATGGTTGTAAGAGTGAAAAAGATTCTTTGGATGTAACCATAAAACCAAGGCCTGTAACGCCTATTCAAGCATCCAATTCACCGGTGTGTGAAGAGCAGGATATCAATTTGACAGCAGGCCTGTTGGCCAACGCTACTTATGTATGGACAGGCCCCAATGGTTTTACCAGCAATGATCAGAACCATGTCATCACCGATGCTGAAATGGGTGATGCTGGCAACTATATTCTTAAAGTAACAGTAGATGGTTGTGAAAGTCATGCGGATACAATTCAGGTAACTGTCAAGGATAAGCCTGCAACCCCAACCATTACCTCCAATACACCTTTGTGTGCGGAAGACAATTTGCAGTTGGGAACAACTGCAACCGGTGTAACGTATGCCTGGACAGGCCCTGATGGCTTTGCCAGTACCACACAGAATCCAACCATTGCAGCGGCTACGGTTGCAAAAACAGGTGACTACCATCTGGTGGTAGAAGCCAATGGCTGTAAGAGTGATACTGCCAGCCACAGTGTAACCGTAAAAGCAAAACCTGCCGCTCCGAGCCTGTTGAGCAATAGTCCTGTGTGCGAAGACGATGAAATACAATTGAGCATCATACCGGTAACAGGTGCTTCTTACGCATGGACGGGTCCTAATGGCTTTGTATCAACAGCTGCCAATCCGACCATAAGTTCGGCGAAACTCACTGATGCCGGAATTTACAAAGCCAAGTTAACTGTCAATGGTTGTGTGAGTGATGAAGCCCAGATCAGTGTTTTGGTAAATGACAGGCCCGATGCACCTGTGATCAATTCAAATGGACCAGTATGTGAAGGCGATCTGTTGACCCTTTCTACGCCCATTGTTGCAGGAGCCATCTATACATGGACAAGCCCATCACTAAACGTAATTAATGCATCTTCGATTACGATCACCGATGCACAAATGCAGGATGGTGGTGAATACAAACTGGTGATCAGCACCACAGGTTGTGCAAGCGGAGAATCCAGGATACAAGTGACTGTAAAAGATAAGCCGGATGCACCTCAAATTGTTTCAGATTCTCCAGTGTGTGAAGGAGCTTCGGTACATTTCACCATTACCAATGTGATTGCCGGAAACTACACATGGATGAACAACAACAATGTACAGTTCAGTACCCTTGACAATCCTGTGATTGCAGCTGCTATACCTGCCAATTCAGGAAACTACCGAGCAAAAGTGGAATTGAATGGTTGTGAAAGCGACTGGGGAAATGCCACCATTTTGGTAAAACCAACACCGGCTACCCCTGCCTTAAATTCAAATGGACCCGTGTGTGAGGGCGATGATGTAATATTATCAGCTCCATCTAATCCAGGATGGGTTTATGAATGGACCAACGACGCTGGTGATGTGGTAGGAAACGATGCAACAGTTTTGCTTGTCGATGCATTACCATCACAAAGCGGTACGTATACACTAAAGGTAGAGGAAGCAGGGTGTCCTGCTGTTCCCGCTCAAATTTCAGTAACAATAAATGCCAAACCCAATGCACCTGCCATTGTCAATAATGGCCCGGTTTGTGAAGGAGAAACATTGCAATTTGAAGGAGAAATTGTAGCAGGAGCTACCTATATCTGGACCGATATCAACGGCAGTGTTTTGGGTAATAATGCTGTATATAGTATCAACAATTCCAACCCTGCGCATTCAGGTATCTATTATCTTGAAATTGAAGTCAACAATTGTTTTAGTGATAAGAGCAGCAGCAATGCCATCGTTTATGGTAAGCCTGCTTTACCTAATATTCAATCCAATTCACCATTGTGTGAAGGAGGAACATTAAGTTTGTCTACCGATGAGATTGCAGGAGCCAGCTATACATGGATGGATGCCACATCTACTGTTATTTCTAATCTACCTTCATTTACCATTGATGGTGTATTGCCTTCGATGGCTGGTAATTATAGTCTGGTTGTTTCCGTAAATGGTTGTAGTAGTGAAGCTGCAACTGAAGTAATCACCATATTTGGTAAGACTCCGGATCCAGTAATCACAGGTGATTCGGAACTTTGCGAAGGGGAAGACCTTGTATTGAGCACACCTGATTTGTCGGGAGCCAGCTATGAGTGGAAGAATCCATTTGGTACAATAGTAGGCAATACCTATGAATTAAAAGTGGATGACATACAAATAGCCGGAGCAGGTAGGTACACCGTAGTGCAAACCATAGACGGTTGCCCGAGCGATGAAAAATACGTTGATGTTGTAATCAATGCCATTCCGGCAACACCGTTTATTGTTAGCAATTCTCCGGTTTGTGAAGGTGATGTAATTGTACTCTCCGTAGACAATGTTGCAGCTAACCAATTGACTTGGACAGGGCCAGTGGGAACCAATCTTGGGAACGGTGATGATGTAACCATCAATGGCGCTCTATTGTCAGATGGCGGTAAATACAAAGTTCAGGCATCGGCTAAGGGATGTTTGAGTGCTGTGGCGGAGACGGATGTAGTGGTAAACAAAACACCTGCCATCCCAACCATCACCTCAAATGCGCCCGTTTGCGAAGGTGAAGCCATTTCTTTACAGACTGCTGCGGTTGCTAACGCTACCTATATATGGACCAATCCTCAAGGTATCACAATGGCAAGTCAAACCCAACATATACTTGCCTCAGCCGATGCTTCTATGGAGGGTACATACACATTGTCAATAGAGGTAGATGGGTGTCAATCGCCACAAGCAGCTTTGTTTGTTGATATAAAAGCAGTACCACAGAAACCAGTAATTGCAAGCAATAGCCCCGTTTGTGATGGGGAAGACTTGATTTTCACAACAGACTTGTTGGCAGGAGCTAATTATAGCTGGACAAACGCCATTGGTACAGAAGTATCATCCACCAATGAGCTTACCATTTTAAAAGCTGATGCCAGTAAAGCAGGTACTTATCAATTGGTAGTAAGTGTTGATGGCTGTTCAAGCCAGCCAGCTGATGTGTTGGCCGAGGTCAAAGAGATACCTGCTGTTCCCGTATTGTCATCTAATAGTCCGATTTGTGAGGGTGAAGATCTAACCATCAACATTGATAATGTAGATGCAGGTGTGCAGTACAATTGGATCCATGCCGATGGAGTACAAACTCAAAATGGCAGCAATTGGAATATCAGCAATGCCAATACAGGCGATAGTGGTAATTTCCAGGTGATTGCCGCATTGAACGGTTGTGTGAGTGCCCCGGCATTTTTAAGTGTTGAGGTAAAGGCACTGCCAACAGTAGATAATCTTAGTGACAATACACCTCTTTGTGAAGGAGGAGACCTTACTTTACAGGTGACAGGATCAACAGGTGCAAACTTTACCTGGTACAACAACAATATTGTAATAGGTACAGGTACGAGCATAACGATCAATGATGTTGATGTTAACGATTCAGGTATTTATGAAGTTGAGGCAAGCCTTAACGGATGTACCAGTAATAAACAACAAATAAACACGAATATTACTCCAAATCCGGCAACACCGGTTATATCTATATCATCTCCCATTTGTGAGGGTGAAAAAGCAGTATTCAGTACCACTGTGGTAAGTGGTGCTACTTATTCATGGTTCAATGGTGCCAACCTTTTGGTTTCGACCGGCAGCACCTATACCATTCCCGCAGCCGCATTAACAGATGCAGGCAATTACGCATTGAAATTGAGAGTGAACGGTTGTGAAAGTGAATTGGCGACTACAATCCTGGATGTTAAACCGCTGCCAGTCGTGCCTGCGATCCAGTCAAATAGTCCTCTGTGTGAAGGAGAAACTTTGACACTGGAAACAGCTGCACAACCAGGAGTAATTTACAGTTGGGTGAAAGCGGGTCAAAACCTTGGAGCTTCAGAAATATTGTCAATTGGCAATGCTCAGGTAAGTGACGCAGGAATGTATGAATTGACAGCAAATCTCAACGGATGCTCAGCAGTACCAGCTACCCTGGTAGTAGAAGTGAAGTCAAAGCCAACGAGACCAGTCATTAGCAACAATGGCCCACTTTGTACCGGTGAACAGGCAGTGCTTTCTACCCAGACTTTAGCTGACCAATATGTATGGTCGGGTGTAAATGGTTTCACTGGCAGCACGGCGCAGGTTAACGTTAACAATATTGATGTTACTCAAGGAGGACTTTACGAACTTTACGTTGTAACCAATGGTTGTAAGAGTGATGTTGCGAATATCACTTTGGAGGTTAATCAAAAACCTTCATTGCCTGTGATCAGCAACAATGCACCTTTGTGTTCTGGTGAAGAACTCATCCTTACTGGTACTGAGTACATCGGGGGTATTTATACCTGGTATGATCCTGCAGGCAATGTGATTGGTGGTGGAAAGGATTTGAGTATTACAAACATACAGTCGAGCCAGGCCGGAACCTACGGTTTTGAAGTTGTAGTTAATGGTTGTAAGAGCGATAAGGCAACAACTACTGTAGCCGTGAAGCAAAGCCCTGGTCTTCCGGTGGCCAGCGCAAATAGTCCTGTTTGCAAGGGTGAAGATATTCACCTAAGTACAGCTAATGTAGCAGGAGCGTTGTATCAATGGTCCGGTCCTGCATTGTATACTTCTAATTTGCAAAATCCTGATATTTTCAATGCACAGGATGTCAATGGAGGAATCTATGTTTTGACCGTAGAAGTAGATGGTTGTAAATCTGCTTCAGCATCTGTGGAAGTAAGGATTGAAAATTGTGCTTGTCCTATTGACCTAAACAACATACAACAACCAACTGCCACTTATTATTGCGGAAATACAGGAGCATTTGTATTATCCGGAAGTACGCCAACGCCTGCGGGTGGTAGTTACAGATGGGAATACAGTGCGGATGGTACTGCTTATAGTACAACAAATGGTGTTGCAGATCAAAAAGATTATCAGGTAAGTGATTTGACGGTTGGTAAACACTATTTCAGAAGGATATATTACACCACCACGGGAATTGTATGTGAGGAAAGCAGCAATGTATTGTTAATAGAGGTACGCGAAAAGCCAACGCTCAATGCACCAGGCAACAACGGACCATTGTGTGAAGGTCAGGATCTTCAACTGCAAGTTCCAGCGTTGGCGGGAGCTACATATGCATGGACAGGCCCCAATACCTTTGTATCCAATATTCAGAATCCTGTAATAAACAGTGTAGGCATGATTCACGCAGGTCAATACCGTGTGGTTGCTGATGTCAATGGTTGTAGTTCAAATCCACAGTTTACGGATGTTGCTGTTATAGCAAAACCAGCGACACCACAAATAACTTCCAACAGCCCTGTTTGTGAAGGAGCTGACATTGAAATTTCTGTGTTGGCTGTTTCAGGTGCAATTTATGAGTGGTCTGGACCTGCAGGTGTAATTTCAGGTAATGAAAAAATAACAATTGTCGGTGCCAGTCAGGCCGATGCCGGTAATTATACAAACAGGATTATTGTAAACGGATGTTATAGTGATATAGTAAGTTCCGCAGTCCAGGTTATTAAAAAGGCTGCTGCTCCTACCCTTACAAGCAATGCACCATTGTGTGAAGGAGAGGATCTTGAATTGACTACTCCCGCACAAGCAAATGCTACTTACCAGTGGACAGGTCCGGTATCAATTGCAGACAACAGCAATTTGGTTCAACTAAACAAGGTCGATCAATCATTTAGCGGCAAATACAACCTCATTGTTGTAGTAAATGGCTGTAGCAGTCTTCCGGCTCAAATTGATGTAACAGTTAAAGCGAAGCCTGCAACACCTGTATTGAGTAGCAATAGCCCGGTTTGTATAAGTGAAATCATCCAACTCAATAGCACAGTTGTATCAGGTGCTACCTATGATTGGAATGGACCATTGTTGTTTGGATCCAGTGATGCCAATCCGGTTATCAACAATGCAACACTTGCCCATGCAGGCATCTATACCCTGGTGATCGAAGTAAACGGTTGTGAGAGTGAAACAGCTCAGATCCAGGTGAACGTAGAAGACTGTGGTTGTCCGATTGACAACAACAAATTGGATCAACCAACCATCACAAGTTTCTGTGGAGAAAGTGACAATTTGACTTTAATCGGGTCAACGCCTTCTCCTGCAGGAGGTCAATTTCTGTGGCAATATAGTACAGATGGAAGCAACTTTATAGATGCAGTTTCAACCAATAACGGCAAAGACTATACTACCGGTAAACTTGCGGAAGGAACGCATTATTTTAGAAGGAAGTATAGCACTACATCTGGTTATATCTGTGAAAAGTTGTCTGATATTGTTACCATTGTTGTAAAATCAAAACCAGTACAACCTAACATCAATAGCAACAGCCCTGCTTGTGAAGGCAGCACGATTGTGCTTCAAACAACACCTATAACTGGTGCATCTTACCAATGGCTTTCTCCCGGAGGAGCAGTGGTGAGTACCAGTTCAAGTTATACCATTGCCAATGCCGATGCAGCTGCAAAAGGTAGTTATCAGTTGCAAATTGAAATCAGTGGTTGTAAGAGTGAGTTAGCCAATACTTTGGTAGATGTAAAACCCATACCCGTGATCACCGAACTTAAAAACGATAGCCCTGTTTGTGAGGGGCAAGACATCAAGTTCGAAGCAGTAACCACGGCTGGAGTGACTTACCAATGGTCTGGTCCACTCGGCTTCTCGTCTTCAATTGATAACCCTATTTTGGTAAAAGCTTCCAAAAACATGGAAGGCAGTTACGAATTGAAGATAACGCTCAACGGATGTACCAGTGCTCCGGTAGCAACACTTGTCACAATAAAAGCCACACCTGCTAAACCAACCATCAGCAGCAACTCACCCATTTGTGAAGGGGATGCCATCAATCTGTTTACGGATGCAGTATCTGGTGCTACCTATACATGGAAGGGGCCAAATACCTTTGCATCAGGAGATCAAAATCCGGTAATTACGGGGGCAGTTCCGGCTATGGGAGGCACCTATACGCTCAATGTTGAGGTAGATGGATGTCAGAGTCCTGCTGCTCAAATGGAAGTGAGGGTTGAAAATTGCAACTGCCAGATTGACAACAATACTTTGGCTGATCCAACAACTTCGTCATTCTGTTTTGGCGATGTTAATTTGGTTTTGTCAGGTAGCGACGCCACACCTACAGAAGGTGAATATCTTTGGTGGTACAGTGATGACAATGTCAACTTCATACAGGCTACAGGGGGAGTTGTTAATAATCGCGATTATGTAGTAAGCAATTTACCGGTTGGTGATCATTATTTCAGAAGGCAATATACTACCACATCAGGTGTACTTTGTAGTGAAGTTACGAATACAGTTCACATTGAAGTAAAAGCTTTACCGGCACCACCTGTAATCAGCAACAACGGTCCGGTATGCCCGGGTGAAGATGTTGTTTTGAACATAGATCAGGTACCAGGTGCGAGTTACCTCGTACAGGGACCAGGTGGATTCAGCCAGCAAAGTGCTACCATTACATTACCAAAAGTAGATGGAGCTGATGCAGGAATATACACTGCCTGGATTACGCTTGACGGATGTGAATCCAAAGCAGCTACCACTAAAGTTGAGCTGAAATCAGTACCAACGGCAGACAACCTCAGTTCCAATGGTTTGGTTTGTTATGGAGAGAATATTGAACTATCAGTTGACGAAGTACCGGGGGCATCGTACTACTGGTCGGGTCCTGATGGCTTCACTTCAAACGACTCCAAACCAGTGATTACTGCGGCAACAGCAGCCAATGCAGGTGACTATTCAGTATATCTGGTATTGGATGGATGTATTGGTGAAGCAGCAACTATAAAAGTAAACACGAAGGATTGTTCATGTGCCATTGCCAATAATGGTGTGATCCTGCCAAATCAGATGGACTACTGTGAAAGGGCAGAAAACATTATTTTGGACGGCCCTGCGGCTAGTCCTGCAGGAGGAAAATACGAATGGCAGTACAGTCTCAACGGCGGAAATTTTGGACAAGCAGGAGGTAATTCCGACATGGAAGATTACACCATCGTTTTGTTAGGAGAAGGAAGCCATGCATTTAGGAGGATTTACAGTACCACAGGTCAAAATGCTTGCAGCGATACCAGCAATTGGGTGACATTGTTGGTAAGGCCCAATCCAACCGTAGCCAATTTCAGTGTAGTGGGTGGTATTTGTGAAGGTGATGCATTAAGCTTCACAGCCCAAACAGTACCAGGTGCCAATTACAGCTGGACGGGTCCAAATGGCTTTGTATCGAATCAGCAGAATCCAACAATTACTTCTACTACTTCGGGTGCATCTGGTGCTTATACGTTAAAAGTTCAGATTCCGGGCTGTACCTCAAAAGAGACAAGTCAAAATGTAGTTGTCAAACCTACACCGGCGACACCTCAACTTACTAATACAGTAAGCGTGTGTGAGGGGGAAGATATTGCCCTTAGCCCTGGTAATGCCGGCAATGGTCTTTACAACTGGACGGGTCCTAATAATTTTAGCCTTACAGCTCAGACACTACAACTTACCAATGTGACTGCTTCACAAGCAGGTCAATACAAAGTGATAGTTGATCTCAATGGTTGTGAAAGTAAAGAGGCAAGTGTAAACGTAGAAGTTCGTGCTGTGCCGCAAGCTCCAATCCTCAACATTGTCAACAATCTTTGCGAAGGAGAAAGCATCGTATTTGAGTCAAATGTATTGAGCAATGATCAGATAGTATGGACAGGTCCCAACGGCTGGACCTCATCCAGTAGCCAACCTAAACTGACAGATGTAAGACCAGATCAGGCAGGTAACTATACTGTATATATTACCAGAAATGGATGTAAGAGTGAAGTGATAGATTTTGATCTTAATGTTGCAGCCAAACCAGCTACACCTCAGATCTCCAACAACGGCCCCGTTTGTGAAGGCAAAGACCTAATGCTTCAAACCGTTAATGTTTTAGGTGCAAGTTACCAATGGACAGGTCCAAACGGCTTTACATCCAATGAGCAAAATCCAACATTAGTTGCTGTTGATTCAATAAATGGAGGTAAGTATAAACTTACCATAATAAAAGATGGCTGTACCAGTGAGGTTGCTGCCATGGATGTAGAGATCAAAAATTGTGCATGTTACATAGAAGACAATAGTATTTCACAACCTGGTCCAGTGTTGTATTGTGAAATCACAGACAATGTAGACATATTCGGAAACCAGGTATTGCCGGAAGGAGGTAGCTATCAATGGGAATACAGTTCAGACAGTCTCAAATTTGTAAAAGCAAATGGCGATGTAAGTGAGCTATTGTTGAAGACGGGCAAACTGGGTGTAGGAACCCACTACTTCAGGAGAGTATATTCTTTGAACCAGGGCTTCCTGTGTGCGGATACCAGTAACATTCTTGCCATCAGAGTGGTGTCAAATGACCCAAGTCTTATTGATCTGGAATTGGACGGAGTAGCCACTTGTGTAGGAGATACCATCCAGGTATTGGTGCACAGTGACATGCCGGGAGCCAATTACAATTGGAGCGTTGGAGAAGAAGGAATGCAGCTCATCACAAGTGCCGGAAAAGCAGCATCGTTTATGCCAGCCAAAGCCGGAGAATACACTGTACAGGTAAGACAAAGCATTCCAGGTTGTAATGAATCAGATCCTGCCTTATTGAAACTTCAAATCAAAGCACGACCATTTATTTCTATTGGTAAGGATACCACCTTCTGCGACAAAGATGGAGATCTGGTTTTGGAGGCAAAAGGAGGTGAATTCACCAGTTACTTGTGGAGTGACGGCAGCACAGCCTCTACCTTGAGTGTATCAGAAAAGGGCAGTTACAGTGTTACCATCACCGATGAATTTGGATGTTCCAATGTTGATGAGGTGACCATTAAGACCTTCTGTTGTAAAATCACGTACCCCAACATATTTATGGTTGACCTGGGAGGAAGAAACTCTGAGTTCCAGCTTGTAGATGATGGATGTGTGATCTCATCCAAGCTGAGAATTTACGACAGATGGGGTAATAAAGTGTACGACGCAGACAATGGTTTAGCGCCATGGGATGGCAAGTTCAATGGCAATTACGTTGAGCAGGGTGTTTATACCTTCTTGTTTAGTTATACAGCCCTGGATGAAAACGAGGATAAATTTAATGAAGTCATATCTGGTGATGTTACCGTGATAAGGAGGTAATAATTAGGGTATTGATGATTTGGAATGTCTATTAAATTGAGAAAGTACTAAAACAACAGGTTTTAGACATAAAATATCTGGAAAGGACTTGGGGGTTATTGGCCCCCAACCCTTTATATAAGTAGGAGATTTGTTCAGTGCAACCTGAGACGTTGAAAGGAAGTAAAACCAAAACTTACACAGCACAATTGGTTTTAATGGGTTGAAAATGAGCAAACAAAAAGTGACTTTAAAAAATATGTTCACACAATGGTCTGCCATGGTGTGCATGCTGCTTTTTGTCAGTGATGTGCTGGCTCAAAACCCCATTGCCGGTAATCAGGGCTTCATAGTTCTTACAGAGGCCAATTTTACATCCTCTGATGCTTATGCCATTCATGGTCCTGTATTTGTGGGAGGAAATTTTATTGTAAATAAAGCTTCTTATGCAACGGGTGAAATAATGAAGACAGACAATGGAAGTTTTGTCTTTCCTGGAGATGGTGCTACCAAAACAGGCTTATTGATCAATGGCAGTGTTACCTGGACCTCTGGCCAGGTTTCGGTTCAGAACAGCAGTTACATCCACATTGGTAATAGTGCTGGTTCAACGAGCTCTGACAACTCTAACAGTGGACCCACATTCATATATGCAACATCAGGCAACTACACTACCAATCCCAGAATTACAGGTACGATTGACCAAACCCCTAACCCGGCGGTTTTTCAAACTTCGACATTTGATGGTGCGGCATTATTTGATACATATAGAAACAATGCCTTTGGTATGTCAAACTGTGCCAACAACGTACAGTTGCAAAATAGTTCGGGGGTAAACATTTCTGGTAATACTGTGAGTACAGCTCAGGCAGTATACATCAATTCATTGGCAACGGGCGTCAACCATTTAAAGTTAACTACAGCATCTCTGGCCAATATTCAGGGTATAGTTTATCAGGGCAGCGGCATTCCCAGTGCTACCAAAATATTAATCATCACCATAGTACCTACGGGTAACGTCACCTGGAACTTACCCTGGACCAGTGGTGTATCTGCTACAGAGAGTCCATACATCATGTGGAATTTTTCAGGGGGTACAACTTATACCATTACCATGAGTCAATCCAATGCATTTTATGGTACCCTCTTTGCACCTAATTTTAACGTAGTTAAAAACGATTATAGCAACATCTACGGAGCCATGGTATGTAAGAACCTCACCATGGGTCCAGGTTCTATTCAATATTATCCTTTCAATGCAAGCATTACTTATTGTTGTAGCAATGTGACCACAGCTGGTTCTATTTCCGGAGACGAAACCGGTTTGTGTGGCTTTGACCCTGCAGCAACTGTAAACGTGACCAGTGCATCAGGGGGTACAGGTACTCTTGAATATCGTTGGGATCGAAGTCAGGATGGTGGAACAAATTGGTCTGAAATTCCAACAGCTGCAGCTACCACCTTCAATCAAAGTATTATCAATGTAAATACCCTACTTAGAAGAAAGGCCAGAAGAAGAGGCTGCTCCAGCTTTTTAACTACCAACACAGTAACCAAAACTGTAACTCCGATTACGGTGACAATTACCGGTAATTCCAATGTTTGTCCCGGAGGTAGTACTACCCTGACGGCAAGTTCTGCTGGAGCCGGAGGGACTTATCTATGGAATACCGGAGGTACCACCCAAAGTATTACGGTCACTCCAGGCCCAAGTTCTACTTACATTGTGACCGTTACTCAATCCAGTGGTTGTTCCAATACTGCCTCTTATACTGTGACAGAAGTACCTTGTACAGGTACATCGTGTTTTATAAGCACGAATAGTGTTTATGTGACCAGTGATCGCACCATAACCTATACCCTGGATCCTGCAAATAACTCCATACGATTTAGGACTACCTTGTCTAAAAATTATGTGGACAACACCTATGGTACCAATATTATAGGATGGACCTCCCATTCATTTTCGGATCTGGTAACCTCTGATGCTATAACAATGGCAGTTTATGATGGTGCCAACACGAAAAAACTGGAGTTTAAACTCGATTTCTTATCTGCCAGTGGTGCCACGGCATCAGGATATGACTGCCTCGGTGTAAGCGGCGGAGATGGCAGTATGATTGTAGGTAGTGCCAGTGATATCATTTCAGCTACTTCATCAATGGATGTCAATTTTAACACCTACAACTATGTTTTGACTACGGATTCGCCTGATACTGACAATAATTACACTCCTGATCCTGCATACCCAAATTGGATTTTTGATGTGTGGTATGAAGTGGAAATCAAATTATCGGCAATGGGAGCTGCTGGTTTTGGTAGTGTAGCAGTGACAACAGTTCACGCCAGCCCTGCAAAACTGGGTACAACGGATGAGACCGTAAGTTCTATTACCTGTTGCAATTTGTTTGATCCAACTATGTATGGTCCTACCACATTTTGTGCTGAGAGCAGTGATCCTCTTGAAATCGGAGTCAATGAGGCGGGTATGTCCTATTTATGGAGTACGGGTGCTACCACTCAGGCAATAGACGCAGCACCCATCAATGGCACCTATACAGTGACTGTTACCAATAGTGAAGGATGTTCTAAAGTGTTATCAAAAACCATGTCCATTAAGCCATGTTATGGTTTTGCATGTTTTAATGGCAGCAGCAGTGTATCTGCCAGAGCAGATTGGTCGGTTGTATATGATCCTGATCCCGCGAATGATTATGTGAAAGTGCGCATCTCGCTGTCCAAAAACCTCGTGGATAATACCTATGGTTCTTCAGCCATTGGATGGGGTAGTGGGCATACTTTTAATGACTTATTGAATTCAGAATACCTTACCATGGCACTGTATGATACTAGCAATGTCAAGCAGATGGAATTGAAGTTGGATTACCTGAGCGCTGATGCCGGTTCTCCCTCAGGCTATGGTTCGCTTGGAGTGAGCGGCGGAGATGGTTCACTCATTTCAGGCACAATTTCTGATGTATTAAATGTAACCACCTCAATGGATGTCAACTTGAATGATTACTCGTATTTGCTAACATCCAGCTCCCCTTCCACGAATAGCAACTACGATATTAACCCACTGTATCCCAACTGGATTTTCGATGTTTGGTATGAAGTGGACGTAAAATTGTCAGCATTTGGAACCAAAGGATTTGGTTCAGCCTCCATTGTAGGTTTTGAAACGAGCCCATCAAAACTGGGCCCTACTTCATATACATTAACCCAAGGAGGATGTTGTGAACTTCAGGTAAGCATAGTAGGTACAGACTCAATTTGCTCAGGCAATAGTACATTGCTTACCGCAAATCACATCTCCAATCTATCAAAGACCATAACTGCATTTGAAGATACCTATTTGTCACAGGCTTCAACAGGAACCAATTATGGATCTTGCAGTCGTCTGTATACTGGCTTGGGTTCCAGTTCAAGGGCAAGGTCACTTGTCATTTTTGATTTGAGTTCCATCCCCGCTGGGAGTACTATAGTTTCTGCCAAATTGGTGATGACCAAAACAGGTGGAAGCAATACAACGGCTACCAACATTGGTGTTCATAGAATTACCAACCAATGGACAGAAAATACAGGCAGCTGTACTGGCAAATCTGCTCCGGCCAATTGGAATCAAAGAAGAACAAGTACCAACTGGACAACTGCCGGAGGTGATTTTAATGCTACAGCTGAGTCTACTATTGCTGTAGCCGCTAATGCTGCTTATACCTGGGATGTAAAAAACCTGGTTCAAGGCTGGGTCAACGGCACTTATTCAAATTTTGGGTTAATGCTGAAAAGGACTACAGAGGGAACCTCAAACCAGAAGTATTTTGCCAGTAGTGAGGCAACAACGGCGAGTCAAAGACCGAAATTGGATATTGTTTATGAGGGCCCAGCCACCGGAGCCATTGTAAACTGGAGTGATGGCTCTGTAGGTCAATCCATTACGGTTTCTCCTTCATCTACAACACTATACACAGCAATTGTAAATGATGTTTATAACTGTACGGGCTCTGAAAATAAAAATGTAGTTGTAAAGGCCAAGCCTGCAGTTTCTATTACAGGGTCATCTGTTATCTGCAAAGACTCAATCACTCAACTTTCACCCACTTCCGGTGGAACATGGATCAGTAACAGTCCAACAGTTGCTTCTGTGACAAACGGAGGAAGGGTAACTGGTGTCAATACAGGATCTGCCAATTTTACTTTTACCAATACTTCTACAGGTTGTTCTTCCAATCCCACTTCCAATATCACCGTTGATAATCCACCTACAGCAACCATCACCGGAGCTACTACCATATGTGAAGGATCTACCACTACGCTATCACCCACCACAGGTGGTACCTGGACCAGCAGCAATACTTCAGTTGCTACTGTTACCAATGGAGGGGTTGTCACAGGAATAGCTGCAGGTTCTGTTACCTTTTATTTTACAAATACGATTTCGGGTTGTCGGAGTGCTGCTACCTCAGTCATTACAGTGGTAGCCAGACCGATCGTCAACATATCGGGCACTTCCTCAATTTGCCCCGGAACAACCACAACATTAACCCCAACATCCGGTGGAACATGGAGCACAAATAATCCAGCAGTAGCTACTGTTACCAATGGAGGTGTGGTCACCGGTGTTGATGTCGGTACAACAAGTTTTATTTTTACCAGTTCTGCAACAGGTTGCACAAGTATTCCTACGCCTACTCTTACTGTGAATGCCAAACCCATTGCCACACTAACAGGCCTAAGCACTGTTTGTATTGGCACCTCCATAGGTATTACTCCTGGTACGGGCGGTACCTGGGTAAGCAGCAATGCATCTATTGCCAGCATAACCAATGCAGGTGTAATCACTGGTGTTTCAGTGGGCTCTGCTACCTTTACATTTACATCCACATCAACTGGTTGTATCAGCAACCCTTCTGCTGTTGTGACCGTATCTACAAGACCAACAGCTTCAATCACCGGAAGTAGCAGTTTGTGCATTGGTACTACTACAACATTGACACCCTCAACAGGGGGGGTGTGGACCTCCAACAATCCGGTTGTTGCCAGTGTTGACAATAGTGGATTGGTGACGGGCTTGTCAAATGGCATTGCAACTTTTACGTTTACACAAAACTCCAATGGCTGCATCTCAAATGCCACCAACAATGTTATAGTAAATGAAAAGCCTATAGTAAGTATAACAGGGGCCACTTCTGTCTGCCTGGGCCTTTCTACTACTCTATCTCCAACAAATGGTGGAACCTGGGTATCGAGCAACAACAACATTGCAACGGTAACCAATGCCGGTGTTGTTACAGGTATAGCCCCAGGTACTGCAACTTTTATCTTTACCCTTAATTCTACCAATTGCGTTTCAAATTCAACGGGTTTGATTACTGTCAATGCACTACCCGTTGCCAACGTTACCGGAGGTACTGCAATTTGTAATGGCACCACTACTACACTCAGCCCTTCAACGGGCGGTACGTGGGTTAGTTCAAATCCAGGCATTGCCAGCGTAACCAATGATGGAACCGTCACCGGAGTGGCATCGGGCTCTGCTACTTTTACATTTACACAGGGATCAACAAGCTGTGTTTCACTTCCTTCAGCACCTGTGCAGGTCAATTTAAAACCTTCAGTATCTATTTTGGGTTCTAATAATATTTGCGAAGGTACAAGTACTACTCTTTCACCCTCAACCGGTGGAACCTGGATAAGCAATTCACCTTTAATAGCTTCGGTTACCAACGGAGGTGTTGTGACAGGCCTTGATGGCGGTACTTCAACTTTTACTTACCGCCAAACTTCTACAGGTTGTGACTCTGATCCCACGCCTCCGGTTACTATTAAAGCTAAACCAGATATCTATTTTACTGGTCCTGATAGCATCTGTTTGGATGGCAATAGCCAATTGTTCCCAACCACAGGTGGTAGTTGGATAAGCAATCATCCTACAATTGCTACTATTAATAACTCTGGCCTTGTCACAGCCATTGGTACGGGAAATGCAACATTTAGATTTACCGATGCTACTACAGGTTGTACCTCAGATACATCCGCTTTTTTAACCATAGCATCTAAACCTCTTGCCATTCTTACGGGGCCATCTTCCATTTGCATAAACAATACTACTACTTTATACCCTACATCAGGAGGTATTTGGACTTCAAGTAATTCTGCCATAGCTTCTGTCACAAATTCCGGTGTTGTTACAGGGGTAAGTAGTGGAAATGTCACATTTACTTTTGTAGAAAATGTCTCATTGTGTCAATCTCTTCCATCGACTGTCATTCAAGTTAAAGCAAGGCCTGTTATTGCAGTAGATGGAGATACCACTATCTGTGTAGGGGCTACTTCATCTTTGACACCATCTGTGGGTGGCACATGGACGAGTTTAAACCCGGATGTTGCCACTATTGATAATACAGGCATCATTACAGGAAGAAGCCAAGGGTCAGCCACCTTTTATTTTGTTGATGCAGTTTCCAGTTGTATTAGTGACACATCCTTAGTATTCTCAGTGAATGATGCTCCCATTGCAGGTATAAGCGGTGTCGACTCAATTTGCATTGGCGAGCACAGCTCTTTATTTCCTATGACCGGAGGAAGTTGGATGAGTTCCAATAATGCGCGGGCAACGGTAACCAATGCAGGTGTAGTCACTGGTGTTAGTGCCGGCAAAGTTTCGTTTGTTTTCGTGGATGCCCTTACCCATTGCCATTCAGAACCCACAGACAGCATTACCGTCAAAGGAAAAGAAATTGTATTAATCGACGGAGATACCTCTATTTGTATAGGCACAGAGACGCAGCTCATTCCCAATAATGGTGGAATCTGGTCAAGTACCAATCCATCAGTAGCTACTGTTGACAACACAGGACGTGTGACGGGAATTTCAGATGGCAGCGTGAGTTTTATATTTCTTGATTCGGGCACCGGTTGTAGCTCCGATACCAGTGAGGTGGTAATTGTGCACGAAACGCCTGTAGTTAGTATCTCGGGTGCCTCATTGATTTGCACCGGAGATTCTACCCAGTTACTGCCGTCATCAGGTGGAACCTGGAATTCAGGAAATGTTGATATTGCTACTGTTTCCATCGACGGCAAGGTCATGGGTGTGGATGGAGGTTCAGTAAAATTTGTATATACGAATACTGCTACCGGATGTTCCTCTGATAGCACCTCAGCCGTTGTAGTATTAGACAGACCACTAATTTCGATCCAGGGTTCAGACGCCATTTGTGTTGGTTCTACAACGCAGCTGTTGCCCAACTCAGGAGGTAACTGGCAAAGCAGTGATATAACAAAAGCTACCATCACAAATACTGGTTTGGTAACTTCTGTGGCTTCTGGATTTGCACACTTCACCTATACTCAAACAGCTACAGGGTGCAAATCTCAGCCGTCTGATACTATAACTTTTCTGGTTAAGCCAGTTGTTAGCATAACAGGTAGTCCTACAATCTGTGAAGGCGACAATTCACAATTGTCACCATCAATTGGAGGCACATGGCAAAGCAGTAATTCAAACATAGCCTCCGTCTCAAATGATGGTTTTGTATTGGGTATGTCAGGCGGGTTAGCCAATTTTACTTTTACCCTCGATAATAGTTCCTGTGCCTCTGATCCGACCAATGATGTTACCGTCAACGATCGACCCATCATATCACTTTCAGGTAGCAACAATATGTGTCTTGGTAATACACTTCAAGCCCTGCCTTCATCTGGAGGTACCTGGTTAAGTAGTAATACCGCAAAAGCGACCATTAACAATGCCGGACTTATACAATCTGTGAGCCTTGGCAATTTCAAAGTAATATTTACCTCTTCATTGACGGGTTGTAAATCCGATAGCAGCCAGATCATCAACATATATGATGTTCCCTCTATTTCCATTACCGGAAATGACACCCTTTGCGCAGGATCTACTTCCACTCTAAGTCCTTCTACCGGTGGTGTATGGTCAAGTTCAGACCCAATGGTAGCATCAATTACAAACAGCGGTGTAGTTACGGCCATAGCAGATGGATTGTCCAACTTTGTATTCACTAATGGGATCTCGGGTTGCAGCTCACTGCCTTCATCAAACATTCGGGTTTATAATAATCCAGTTGTCAGTATTACTGGTGCCAGCACTATTTGTGAAGACGTCACTACTACTCTTTCTCCCACAACAGGAGGGCACTGGGTTTCCAGTAATTCTGCAATTGCAACTGTAAACGATTCGGGTATAGCCACAGGAATTTCAGGGGGAAATGCAAGATTTACTTTTACGCAAACTTCTACGGGTTGTTCGTCTTCTCCTACTGGCTGGATCACTGTGGTTGATCAGCCCGACATTGCCCTGAGCGGGCTTAGTCAGATATGTGACGGTGCTACTACCCAATTTATTCCTTCCACAGGAGGTGTATGGTCAAGCACAGATGCTTCTACTGCCACCATTACCAATGGAGGACTTGTTACAGGCATTAATCCTGGGACAGTGAGATTTTATTTTACTTCAACCCTTTCCAATTGTACATCTGATACCAGCATTGAAGTGGTAATCCACCCCATTCCTGTTGCTGCAATCATTGGACCTGATTCTATCTGTGCCGGTACCAACACTTTTTTGTCTCCTACATTTGGTGGTACATGGTTGAGTTCAAACAACTCAATTGCAACAGCCAACGAAGAAGGAGTAGTTTCAGCTGAGAATGCAGGTAAGGTAAGATTTATATTTACCTCAGAAGCCAATTGTGTTTCCAATCCCACGGCTTGGATTGAGGTATTAGACGATCCGGAAATTTATATGATTGGCAAAGACTCACTTTGTATCGATGACTATGCTTTAGGCTTTCCGGTCAATGGGGGTACCTGGGTATCAACCAACCCAAGCGTAGCCTCAGTTAGTCAATACGGTGTCATTACGGCCCTTCAACCGGGGGTGGCTGACTTTTATTTTATAAGTGATACTACTGGCTGTGCTTCCAGTGAAATCCTAGATGTTATTGTCAATGCCAGACCAACCGCCTACTTGAGTGGCCCTGATGTTATTTGCATAGGTAGCATCACCACGCTAAGCCCTGCAACCGGAGGTGTATGGGACAGTGCAGATCCGTCTGTGGCCTCGGCCAATGCAAGTGGTATTGTAACAGGTCTAATTAATGGAACCACCAAATTTGTATTCACAGATGCTAACACAGGTTGCGCCTCAGATTCTACTGAATTGATTACTGTCAATGACATCCCAGCCGTGTCGTTGGATGGACCAGCGGTTATGTGTGTTGGGGCTACCACACAACTAAATGCAGCTACCGCGGGTTCTTGGCTAAGTTCAAATCCATCGGTAGCAACGGTTACCAGTGAAGGACTGGTTAATGCCATTAGTCAGGGTGTTGTTGATTTTACTTTTCACTCTTCTGTATCAGGATGTCCTTCTAACCAGATTGCGGGCATCGTAGTCAATGGCAACCCTACGGTTTCTATCGATCTCGCGGGCTCTGCTTGTGTCAACAGTTCCACCCAGCTCCAGGCCCTTGTAAGTGGTGGCAATTCTCCTTTTACTTTTGATTGGCAGGGTCCCAATGGCTTTACAGCAAGCGCACAAGCTGTTGGAATTACTTCTAATGGCACTTATCATGTGACCGTGACAGATGAAAAAGGTTGTTCAGCTGAAAGTACCGCTTTTATTCATGAACTGTTTGAGCCATTGATCATAACCCTACAACCTGAAGTATGTGAAGGTACAAGTGTTACGTTGATTGCCAGTGGCACCAATGTCGTTTCTTATCAATGGAGTGCCAACGCGGGAAATGCCACCACGCAGGCAGTATCTGTTACCCCTGTTTATCCAAACTCTACTTATGTAGTAACAGTAACCAACGACATCGGATGTTCTTCAACAGCTGTGACCACCATTTTGGCCAAACAAACACCAGTTGTTCACATCACCGGCAATGATTCTATCTGTGTATACAATACTACTACACTAACCCCTACTACTGGTGGCACTTGGCTTTCTACAAATGGAGCCATTGCTTCGATCAATAATGACGGTCTTGTTACAGGGCTTTCACCTGGATCATCTACTTTTATTTTTACATCTTCTTCCAATGGTTGTTCATCAAGAGCTTCATTGCCCGTTCATGTTATGAAACGACCTTTTGTAGCCATTACCGGTGATACATCGCTCTGTCTTGGTGGATCTTCTACTCTTTATCCTACAGAAGGAGGAATCTGGACCAGTTCTCATCCCGCCATCGCTTCGGTGACTAACTCCGGTTTGGTTACAGGCATCTCTCCGGGTGACGCTGCCTTTACCTTTGTTTCAGATACTACCGGCTGTTCCTCGGTGACTGATACCATCGACGTTAACCAACACGAAGGCTCGGTAGTAAGCGGTGATAATAGTATTTGCGTAGGTGAATCCACCGTTTTGTCTGCATCCAACCCCGGTGGCACCTGGACTACTTCCAATGCGGCAATAGCAACGATCAATAATTCGGGACTTGTAGCAGGTATTGCACCTGGAAATGTAACCATAACCTATACCCGAAATACAGGTGCTTGTGTCAATTTTTCTACTTTCCAAATTGTAGTCAATCCTACACCATCTACAGCAATCTCCGGATCGGCAGTGGTATGCGCTGGTAGCACTACAACACTATCACCTGTTTCCGGGGGTACATGGTCTAGCAGCGATCCGTTAACTGCAACCATCAACAATGCTGGTTTGGTTACTGGTGTGCAGGCAGGTAATGCTACATTTGTGTTCACCAATACCGCTACTGGCTGTGTTTCCAGTGCGTCCAGCCCCATTACAGTGTTGAGTAAGCCCGTTGTTTCCATCATTGGGCCTTCTGTGGTTTGTGCTCAGAGTACAACCCAGCTTACTCCGGTATCGGGTGGCACCTGGGTAAGTTCCAACCCGGCCATCGCATCAGTGACTTCCGGTGGAGTGGTTACCGGGATAAGTGGTGGGACAGCTACTTTTAGATTTACGCAAGCTTCAAATGGTTGTATTTCTGATCCTACATCGCCTATTACTGTACATAATAAACCTGCTTTGGATCTGGTGGTCAATGGCAGTCGTTGTCTTACAGATACTACTACGATTACGGCCAATGTTTCCAATGGTGCTAGTCCTTATACTTATCAATGGACAGGTCCTTCCTTTAATGGTACGGTTGCTTCTTTTGCGGTAACTGCTGCTGGCCCTTATCAGGTTACTGTCACAGATCAGAATTTGTGCGTGGCCTCCTCTTCAGTGCAAATATTTGACCCATACCTACCGTCTATCGTGGCATCGAAAACAGCCATTTGTGAAGGCGAATCTATACAACTAAGTGTAAATGCAAGTTCTGCTACTGCTTATCATTGGAGTAGCAATACAGGTGGAGCCACATCTGCTACCTTATCTTTGTACCCTCCGGTACCTTCTGCATTGTATGTAGTTACTGTGACAAGCCTCAATGGTTGCACTGCAACAGCTGCCAGTAACATTACAGTGAATGCGCGGCCTGCGGTGTCCATCAGCGGGCCATCTCAGATCTGTTTAGGTCAGATTACCAGCTTACTTCCTTCAACCGGGGGAATATGGGTGAGTAGCAATTCAGCAGTAGCAACTGTCAATTCCAGTGGCATAGTGCAGGGAGTTGCCCCTGGAAGTGCCAGTTTTGTGTTCACCAATGCGAGCACCGGGTGTACTTCTGTGCCTACATCAGGAGTCACTGTAAATGCCAAACCTGTCGCAAGCATTGTAGGTCCAAGCACGATTTGTGTGGGGGCAACTACTTCGCTTAATCCTACTTCAGGCGGCACCTGGCAAAGTTCTGATCCTGCTTTGGCTACCATCAATAATGCCGGTGTAGTAAACGCGATTAGTGCCGGGGTAGTTTATTTTACATTTACCATCTCATCATCCAATTGTTCATCTGACCCCAGCAGCCCCATTACCATCAATCCAAAACCGGGCATAAGTTTTACAGGATCTACAACGGTTTGTATTGGAACCAACTCATCTTTATCTCCTACTTCAGGTGGGATATGGACGAGCAGCAATCCTTTGGTGGCTTCCATCGGCAACAATGGTTTTGTATCAACGCTATCATCAGGTACCACCACGTTCCAATATACCCAAACCTCAACAGGTTGCTCATCAGAATTGTCGCCTACGCTTACCGTCAATGGCAAGCCAGTGGTGAGCATCATTGGAGATACCATACTATGTGTAGGTGAAACCAGTCAGGCAATGAGCCCCGGCCCCGGCACATGGACTTCAAGCAATCCATCGACAGCAACCATCAACAACGATGGACTAATCAATGCATCTGGCCCTGGCTTGGTTAGTTTTACATTTACATCCTCTGCTACTGGTTGCCCATCATTACCAACAAAAACTATTTTGGTCAACCCCAACCCTGCTATTTCAATTGATGGCCCAACTTCCATTTGTTTAACAGGCACCACACAACTGTCTCCCAATGCTGGTGGTGTATGGACCTCTAATCATCCTACGGTGGCATCAGTCAATAACAGTGGATTGGTGACGGGCTTATCACAAGGTGTAGCCCAGTTCCGTTTTACTGAATCGGCAACTGGCTGTGCATCAGTAAACGCTTTATCCGTGGTGGTATATGGCAAACCTACCGCCCTCATCACAGGACCCAAAAATATATGCATAGGTTCAAATACTACTTTGCAGCCCTCCAGTGGAGGCTTCTGGATTAGCTCCAATAATACAGTAGCTACCATCAATGCCGGTGGTATTGCCACCGGAATCGGGGTGGGTACTGCCAGATTTATTTTTGTTGAATCACTGTCGGGATGTATTTCAGATTCTACGGATATAATAACCGTAAGTATTAAACCAGCCGCATCCCTCACTGGTGACAACACTCTGTGTATAGGTGAAACTTCTTCAGCCATACCTGCAACCGGTGGTGTATGGATTAGCAACAATCCGGGTATTGCTATTATCAACAATGCAGGTATTATTACTGCTGCGGGCCAGGGGCAGGCGACTTTTACTTATACCCCGTTGGGAGGTTGTCCATCTGATCCTGTGGGTCCTGTTATTGTCAATGGCAAGCCGGTGATCAGCACGGGAGCTTCAACAAACCTTTGCCCGGGTCAGTACATGCAGTTTATGCCCTCAACCGGTGGCGACTGGTACAGCCACAATCCGTTGGTAGCTTCCATCAATAACCAGGGGCAGATATCCGTAATAACACAGGGTACAACCAAGTTTGTATTCAGAGATAGTTTGACAGGATGCTACAGCGACTCCAGCGCCTTGTTTACAGTTCATCCAAGGCCTTTTGTGGCATTCATTGGTCCCAATGTAATATGTCAGGGCAGCACAAGCCAACTAACACCTACCTTTGGGGGTATTTGGACAACTTCCAATGAAAGTGTGGCACCTGTTGGCAACAATGGTGTTGTGACCGGCATTGGTGCTGGTACTGCCAGCTTTACTTTTATCAATAGCACCACCGGCTGTGAGTCCAATATTCCCTTGAATGTTACCGTAAATCCAAAGCCCATTGTGATCTTGCCGCAAACTCAATTATGTAAACAAGACAGCATCATTCTCCCTTCATTGGGTGCAGGTACCTGGGTAAGTCTCAATCCATCCATTGCAAGTATCAATACAGCAGGAAAAGTATTAGGCTTAAGTCAGGGTTTGGCAAGATTTAAATTTACCTATGCTTCCACGGGATGTGTTTCTGATCCTTCAGGGGGGGTTGTAGTCAATGATTTGCCCAATACCTCTTTTGTTGGACCGGATGAAATATGTGTAGGTATGACCACACAAGCACATCCTTCAACGGGTGGTGTATGGGAAAGTTCAGATGAAACAGTAGCACTTATAGACAATATGGGCGTAGTCACAGGTCTGAATGTGGGCACAGCATCCTTCCGTTTTACCGATGTTTCTACTGGTTGTACTTCTGATGGCAGCCTTATCTCCTCTGTCATTTCCCCGGTAAGTGTAGGGGTCAATGGACCTACTGAACTTTGTATTGGTTATGAAACCCAGTTGTATCCATCTACAGGAGGTGTTTGGTCTAGTACCGACCTGGGGATAGCGCTTGTAGACAACAATGGCAAGGTTACGGGTGTTGCCCCGGGCAAAGTGAGCTTTTCCTATACAGAAATTGAGACTGGGTGCATATCCAGAATGATGTTGGATGCCGTAACGGTTAAACCATGTTTGGATCCCGACTTCAATATCACATCACTCAATACAGTTGTTAAGGGTAATATTTCTACCAACGATGAAGTGGTTGCAGGAATGACCTATGGCGCCATTACCATTTCATTGGAAAAACCTTATGGTAGCATTCCTTACTTTGCTCTTAACCCAGATGGTAGTTATGAGTTCAGTGCCACAATTGCGGGAGAATATGTGTATCGTGTTTCTGTTTGTCTTACAAGCAGACCATTTGATTGCAATTTTTCTGAGCTGAGCATCAAGGTTGTGGATCCTTTCAATTTTGATGCCAAGCCCATCGGTAATGTAGATATTGCAACCACCAATCTTGTGAGTAATACTGAAATGGGTGAGCCTGTGATTTTGGATCCATTTGTAAACGATCGATGCCTTAAAGGTACAGGTTGTACCATGGATACCAATACCATGTTGATTCTCACCAACCCCAAATATGGAGTTGCATCATTGTTGCCCAATGGTTCAGTATTTTATATGTCCAATCCAGCCTTTAAAGGTTTGGATACCCTACGATATAGGGTTTGTGTACAAGGTGAATATAACAATTGTTACATATCCAAACAGATCATTACCGTCAATGCCTTAAATGCAGAAAACAGCACAGTGGCAGCCGATGATATTGCAATCACCGGCAGGAATACACCATTTTTTACAAATGTGTTGACCAACGACAGCGACCCGGAAAACGAAGCCATGACGGTAACACCTCAAGGTAGTTCTGTGGCTCCAATAATCGTCCAGCATGGAAGTTATTATATCACGGCTTTGGGAGATCTATACTTTAACCCTGCGGAGGATTATACCGGACCTGTAGATATAGTATACACGGTTTGTGACAACCACAGCCCTTCATATTGTGCTAAGGCAACCTTGCACATTTTGGTATTAGATGATATTTCATTACGCATCAGGGTTTACCTCGAGGGACCTTTGCGTGAAAATGGCAATGTGTATTCCCCATTTGGTAAGCCTTTGATGAGAGACAACCTAAGAAACAATCCGGTAACAGGCCAAAATCATCTTCCTTTGATTGATCCCTACCGTAATCCTATGGCCAATTTTGATTTGTCATACAGGTACAATCAAATGACACCGGGTACCACAGCCAATCTTGAACTAATTCAAGATTCTGCAGCTGTATTTTCAGTCAATGATCACAATGCCATAGTAGATTGGGTTTTTGTAGAATTGAGATCCAAAGAAGATTCTACCGTGATCATTGGAGCAAGAGCGGCTTTGCTGCAACGAGATGGTGATGTAGTAGACCTGGATGGCTTTAGTGATCTTGCTTTCCCGGGAGTGCTCACGGATAGTTTGTATGTGGTGGTCAGACACCGGTCGCATCTTGGTGCAATGTCTCAAAAAGTAGCATATCAACAATTGGTAGATTTTACCGACCCTGATATGCCTGTGTTCGACTTTGGTACTTCCCTCAACAATGGCAACGACTATACAGGGCTCAGCATGAACGATGGTGTGATCAATGGCTACAGGGCTCTGTGGGCTGGCGACTTCAACGGTGATGGTAAAATCAAATTTACCAACCCAAATGATGATTTGAATTACCTGTTTTTCGACGTTTTCATCCATCCAGAGAACTATTTGGGTAATGCCAATTTCAATTATGCTTATGGATACTATAGCGGCGATGTCAATATGAATGGAAAGGCCAAATTTGACAATCCCAACGACGACAAAAACCTGTTGTATGCTCAAATCTTATTCCACCCGCTCAACATTGATTTCTTGTCGAATTACAATGATTTCATCGAGCAAGTACCCATAGGTCAATAGGTATTTTTCAGATCAGTTTGCAGTGTATTTATAAGCTTTCAATAGCCATTCAAAAAGCTGCAACTAAAATGAATGTTTAACCTCCATTCTACAGAATATTTATCAAATATTCTGAAAATGTATTTTCTCAGAACAATATTTTAAAAAGCATAGAAATACAGACAATTATTTTATTTTTTCTACATTACATATTAAATAATATTTTAAATTATAAATCTTGTAAAATCAATTACATAAATTTATTTTGCGCATAATTGGGCATAATTTTTGGTGTAATATGGTTTTCACTGCTCATGGCTTTGAAAATTGAGTAATATTTCTTAAAATGTTGATATTCAGCTTTATAAGAAAAAATTAAAAATGTTTAGCACAGCACTTATGTTTTTTTTTAGCAGTAATGGTTTTTTTATTGTCAATTTTTTAGGGTTTTTGGCTTTTACAGTGTCAAATATCTGGAGAAGTGAACAAGAGAAATGTCAAATATTGGCGATTTGTATGTTTTATAATGTCCATTTTCTCTCACTCGACGCTCCCGGAAAATAATTTAATGGAGCTAAAAGAGAATGAATTGACTCAGGATTTGAAACGGCTTATAAACAAATGGACAACCATCTCTATGGCAATGGGGTGGCTTTTGCTGTTTGTAGCCACTTCACATGCCCAAAGTCCTCTGCTCGGTAATCAGGGTTTCCAAATAATAACAGAAGGCAATTTCACATCCAATGGCAGTCACCACATCCACGGTGCATTAGCAGTTGGGGGCAATCTCATCATCAGCAATGGTGGTATTGGAGAAGTTAACATGGATCCAGTAAGTGATTATTATTTCCCAGGTGATGGTAGCACCGCAACTGGTATGTTGGTAGGGGGTAGCATCACATGGACCTCAGGAGAAATCAGAATTCTCAACAACAAATACGTGCACGTTGGCAACAGTACCGGTTCACTTTCCGGGGATAATGGAACCAACAGTGCAACACAGGTATATCCGGTCGGTACTTCTTACAACAACGCCAAAAAAATTAGTACCACCATAGACCAAACACCTTCTCCGGCTGTGTTTCAGGCCTCACCCCTGAATTTCACTACCATGTTTGAAACATTCAACAACAATTCTTTTGGTCTGTCCAATTGTACCGCCAATGTTCAGTTGTACAACAACAGCAACGTTGCCATATCCGGCAACAACGTCACTGCGGCCACAGCCGTAAAAATTACATCCTTAATTGATGGTATCAACCACCTCAAACTTACTTCTACTTCTCTTACCAACATTACCGAACTAAAATTTGAAGGCACGGGCATACCCAGTGCAACTAAAATCCTGGTCATCAGTGTCAACCTCACCGCCAATTATACGTGGAACAACTGCAACATGCCAGGGATTTCAGGCACCCAGGGCGCTTACATTTTGTGGAATTTTTACGGATCTACAACCTATAACCTTACCCTCAATACCGCCAGCTTGTTAATTGGAACCGTATTTGCACCTGCCATGAATTTTCTTAAAACAGGAACAGGTGATATCGATGGTAATATTGTAGCAAAAACTGCATCACTCGGCACCGGAGAAGTTCACTATTATCCTTTCAATAGCAGTGTACCCAATTGCTGTGTCAACGTTACTACACCCGGTGTTATAGCAGGAGATCAATCAGGTGCCTGTGGTTATGACCCTGCTGCTACTACAAGTACATCGAGTGCTTCTGGTGGAAGTGGTACACTTGAATATGGATGGGAATACAGTACAGATGGAGGTACTACCTGGATCAACATTTCAGGCGCAACTTCTACAACTTATAACCCAACAGCCATTTATGTGACCACAAAGTATCGCCGAAAAGCAAGAAGGAGAGGATGTGACTCCTGGACATATTCCAACATCATTACAAAAACCGTTACCTCTTCAGCTACAGCCATCGCAGGTGCGGATCAGTCCCAATGTTACAACAGTGCTTTTTCTCTGTCTGGCAATCAACCCGCCAGTTCTTCTTTTCAATGGAGCGTTGTTTCCGGTTCTGCCGAAAGTCAGGATTGGTACAGCCCTGATATTACCGTTAGTGTTCCTTCTGGTACTTCTGCTACCTTGCGTTATTCGGTTACAACCGGTAGCTGTGTAGCTACAGATGATGTTGTGCTAACCAACACTACAGACTGTTCAACAGTATGTGAAAATCAAATCAACCTCAATGGTGACCTTGAACAAGAAGGTACTGCAACCAACTTCAACCTTAGCTTTCAATCAACGCCTGCCTTACTCATTCAGAAAAACATCACACCAACCAGCTGGTTTGAAAGATATGGTGGTAGTGTTACCAGCACCACAGCTTTCAATGGAGCGTTTTACCTAAAAAAGACGGGAACAGCAGGCAACCCCCACAGTGGCACCCACATGGTGTATATGAAGGGTTCTGGTATTTGTTTATCGTCCTTGGCTACCAACGCTTATTTGGATTGTGGCAAGACATATAAATTCAGTGTTTGGGTGGCGGCATATACAAACAGTACCACGCAAATTGCATCACCATTTGCCCTCGAACATTCATCATCTGATGGTACCAATACCTACGCACCAGCCATTCAGTTAGTGGCACCGGCCAGTACTTCCTGGAACAATTTGAACTGGCAGCGCTATGACTTTATTTTTACGGTACCAGGTAATGGCTACCAATGGGGTGATTTTTATTTTACAAGTGGTGATGCTACTACAGGTATTGTTATTGACGATGTATGTATTACTGAAATTTATGGCGGTTCTTCTGCGTTAGCAGGCCTGGATCAATATGGCTGTAGCAATGTATTTAGGATGGAAGCTACAACCCCTGCAGCAGGATACACTGGCACATGGTCGGTTGCCAGCGGCACTGCCAATATATTATCTCCCAATTCACCTACTTCGCAGGTAACCATCACATCTGGAACTACTGCTTATCTCACCTGGACCGTGACCAACAGTTCAGGCTGTACTTCCTCAGATCAGGTTGCCATCGGATATACCACGGGTACAGGCATGACCGTTAATAGCGCTTCTATCTGTTCCGGTGAATCCGCAACATTGACCGCAACGGGCTGTACTTCTTCTTTATTATGGTCAACTGGGGCTACGACATCGTCCATTACAGTGAGTCCTACAACAACTACAACCTATCGCGTTACGTGTACACCCCCACAAACTACCAACCTCATTTTAAATGGCAATTTTGAAGCCACCACCAATTTTCAAAGTTGGAGCAACTGGGGCAATACGGCCATTACCACCACAGCGGGAGAAGTGCGCACGGGCAGCAAAGCAGCCAAAGTCAATGCAACCGCAGGCTGGGGAGGTTTTGGACAGGAAATAGCCGTCACTCCCAATCAGTTTTTCACCATCTCCTTCTGGGCCAGAGCGGTAAACATGTCAAACCCAGAGGTAGGTGTCACATTTTTCAACTCTGCCTGGACCGAAATCACCAAATCCACTACCATTGATATTACATCAACCACGTATACAAAATACACGTTTACCATCATGGCGCCGCCTTCAGCGGCCTGGTTGCAACTTTATTTTCAATCCGATCAGGAAGGCATCCTGCTAATTGATGATATCGAAGTAGTAAGGGCTACCAGCTGTCAGACGATTGCTACTCCTACTGTTACTGTATCCACTGCAACTCTTGCCATGGCTGTGCCTACCGTTTCTTCCTGCATCGATCATCCCATCCAGGATGTAGCTACGGTAAGTGCTGCAGTAAGCTGGTCCAACGCACCTGTTGGTGATAAGATAAAAGTAACACTCAACAACAAGATTGAAATTATTGATGTTGCCGGTGGTGCTACTTCTCCCACAACCGTAACCTTTATGGTGCCGGCCAACAGTGCTACCAACCAGACCATTACAGCAACCTGGCTCAATACCACAGGCTGTTCTGCCAGCCGTACCTTCAATGCCCCTGCTCCCTGTTCAAGCAATCCGCTCAATTGCGACATTCTATACCTGTGCGGATTGGATAAACCAGCTGACGGAGATGCCTGGGATCATGGGTTTATCAACTACCTGGATGAGGTCAATACTGGTCTTGTCACCCCAATTTTGGTAAAACCCGATGCATCCGGCATGGGTACTTACAACCCCAACAGCCCAAATACAGCTGTTACGGTCGACTTAAGCTTGTACAAAACCATCATAATGTCGCCCACTACTCAAGGCTCTCTTTCAACGGATATGATGAGTGCTTTGAAAGGATTTACAGGTGGGGTACTGAATATGAATTACGATGCCATCGACGATCTTGGTCAGATTACTGGATCGGGCGTGGCTTACTGGACATCGGGTGCCTATACCGATAACACCACTTTTATGGAGGTGTACAATTACGATAACATAGCTCCCATCTACAACCTGGTGATGACCGGAGGTGCTTTCAAAAGCAGTGCTGCGGTTACCCTTTGGGCCAATGCTGGTGACGCCTCTGCCGGAACCAATGGCATTCGATTTAGTTATCCGGCTCACACTCTTGCCGGCATCTCTACTACCCATGGTAAACGTGTTTACCTTGGCTTCCACATGAATGGCCTTTATGCCAATGCTGCCAATGGAGGTGCAATTCCGGCTCCTGCCTCATCTTATTTCCATCCAACCAAACATTTTACCCTCAACGGTAAAATTCAACTTGAACGGGCCATACTTGATGCTGTAGGAACCTGTATGGATGAAATATGCGACAATGGCATCGACGATGATGGCGATGGAAGAGAAGATTGTATAGACCCGGATTGTGGCTTGATTACCAATCGTGAATTTGATAATGGTACCACAGGCTGGCAATTGTACGTACAAGCCAGCAATGCGGCTACCCTCACTCAGGATAAAACCAATCAATTGTCAGGTGTCAACTCGGCAAAAGTCAACGTTACTACTACACAAAATGGTACCGATTGGCACGTGCAGTTAGCTCATACGGGCAAAACACTTGTAGCCGGAACAAAATACACGATTACTTTTACAGCCAAAGCTTCCACAGCAAGAGCAGCTTCTTTTGGATTGCAGCAGGCTGTTTCTCCATACACTTCTTACTACTATCAAAACATCAATCTTACCACTACTGCTACATCTTTTTCATTTGATTATACTCCTACAGCTACCTACTCAGGTGTAACATTATTGTTCAACCTTGCAAAGGCTACAGGCAACATTTGGATCGATAATGTTCAGATTAAAAACAGGTGTGAAGTTTGTACCAATGGCATTGACGACGATGGGGATGGACTGGGTGATGCATTAGACGATGATTGCCCATGTGATCAAATCGTAACCACTACTCCTTCAGGACATACTGCTCAATTTTTGGGTGTAACATACTCCAATGAAGGTGGTGTTTGCCGATCTACCTGGACATATAAAGTCAAAGACGGCTTATCAGGTGGAGACCTTACCCAGGCAGGCTTTGGCAATCTTGTTTGTCAATCTTGTATGGATGGTTCGGAAGATTTTGTGTATGCAGAAGGAGGCACTGCCCAATATGGTAGTGATGCGGTAACAGGTTACTGTGGCTTACGTTATACTGAAGGCTTCACCGCAAACCAGGAAAAAATTTACGTCTTCCAATTGGCAGGTTCTTATAAATTGGGTAAAATTACCTTTGTGGCCAAATCTGCCACTTCTTTGGAAACCGCTATTATCTGTGGTCCGGTCTGTTCAGCACCGGTTTGTGATAACTACAGTGTTTGTCAATCTAACACCTGGTCACCGGCCAGTTGCTCATGCACCAACGCCATTGCCGGAGACGGGATGATATGTGTTGGTGAAAGCACTACCCTTACTGCATCCGGCGGCGGTACCTACCTTTGGAGTACAGGTGCCACTACAGCTTCAATTACAGTCAATCCAACCATAACAACCACCTATACTGTAACCGTTACTGCCAGCGGTGGTTGTGTTTCTACTGCCAGGGCTACTGTAACTGTAAACACCAACCCCACCGCTTCCATAAGTGGTGGTACGTCGGTTTGTTTGGGTTCTTCTGTGACCATGACTGCAAGCGGTGGCGTAAGTTACCTTTGGAATACAGGGGCTACTACTGCAGCCATTACGGTTGCACCAACTGTCAATACTACCTATACGGTTACTGTAACCAATATTACGGGCTGTACGGCTACCGCCACCAGGACCATAACAGTCAATTCCTTGCCTACCCCGACAGTTACAGGTACCAATACTATTTGCAGCGGGCAAAGTACCACCCTCACTGCATCAGGCGGAACCTCATATTTATGGAGCACCTCCGCAACAACCGCTGCTATCACGGTAAGCCCAACCTCTACCACAACTTATACAGTGACTGTTACAGCAGCCAATGGATGTACAGCCACAGGCACCAGAACGGTAACCGTCAATCCAAAGCCAACGGTATCCTATACCGGCTCATCTGTAATCTGTATTGGTGACAATACTACATTATCTCCTTCAACAGGAGGAACATGGACCAGCAGCAATACTGCTGTTGCAACAGTAAGCAATGCAGGAGTCGTCACGGCCGTGGCAGCAGGTACAGCCAATTTTACTTATACAGCAACCGCTACGGGCTGTGCTTCCAATCCAACCGGCAATGCAACAGTTGAAGTAAAACCGGTGGTAAGCATAACAGGGGACAATTCTCTTTGTATCGGAGGTACTACCACCGTATCTCCTGCAACAGGAGGTACCTGGATCTCCAACAACCCAAGTGTGGCAACTATTACCAATGCCGGTGTTGTCACCGCATTGACCGCAGGTACTTCAACATTTAGATTTACTCAGACTTCCAATAACTGTAATTCCTTGCCTACAGCCTCGATTACAGTAGTTGCCGATCCAACACCTTCTGTGAGTGGTGGAGATGTAACCATTTGTACGGGAGGAACCGTGGCCCTTACCTCCTCTGTTTCTGGCGGGTTGGGAACCACTACTTATCAGTGGCAGAGCTCTGCCAACGGCACCATTTGGTCAAACATTTCAGGTGCCACTGCATCTACTTATACAACATCTTCTTTGATTTCTTCTACTTACTACAGAGTGAGTATTACTCAAACCGGCCAGGGTTGTACAGCCACAGCATCAAATTCTTCTTTGATAACAGTGGTCGCAGATCCAGGTATTTCTGTTACCGGGGGAGGTATCAGTGTATGTAATGGAGCTACGGCTACCTTGGGAAGTGTGATCACAGGAGGTACAGGTACTCCATCCTATCAATGGCAAAGCAGTATCAACAACAGCACCTGGACCAACATTACTGGTGCCACTGCTGCCAACTATACAACGCCTGCGATGACTGCTGCAAGGTACTACAGGGTAGCACTTACTATGAGTGGTGTAGGCTGCGGTGCTGTCAACTCTACTGGTGCTCAGGTCACGGTCAACCCCATACCCGCCATTGCCATCCAGGGAGAGACCACCATTTGTTTTGGAGGCTCAACTACTTTAACGGCCGTGGGCTCCAACGGTACACCAGCTTATAGCTTTGCATGGAATTCTGGTCTGGGTAGTGGTGATACCAAAACGCTGGCTCCAGCTGTTAATACAGCCTACCAAATAACAGTGACCGACGGTGGTGGTTGTACCAGTTCTTCAATTGTCAATGTAACAGTAGAAGATTGTTGTACTCCTCCGCCCGTTGATGCCATTTGTACGCCACCTGCCACATTTAATGTCAATGTAGTGGCCACTGGAATTAAGACCTTCCAAAGCTTAACGGGAGTAAGTCCATCCAATATCACCAATAAAATAAAAATTACAGGTACAGGTACCGTAGTTGTCAACCATGAAGACCTGGTACTCAAAAGCAGTACCGCAGTGCTGCAGATTGATGGTCCAACACTAATCGTTTTAGGTTCAATAAAGGTAGAAACCGCTGGAGCCAGATTTATCCAAACTTCGGGTACACTCAGAACCGTAAGGGATGTAAGACAATACGCCAATACAGGTATTTGTATCAGCAATACTTCTATTGAAATTGGAGAAGAAAAAGCCGGTACAGAATTTTACAGTCTTGCTGATTGTTCGGCAGCCAGCTTCATCAACGATGGAGGGTATAGATATCTTTCTGCAGTTTGTATGAACGTTACGCAGGATTTCCAACTCTTAAGTACAGGTACAGGTACCGGCACCAATGGTGTGGATTTGATCAAAAATGCTTGTATTGAGGTTGGCGATAAGGGCAGCAGCAATGCCACAACCCATGCTATGAATTCAAAAGATACTGAAGATGGAGGCCAATGGCAGTCTTCGAGCACACAAAATGTGTATGAAACTACCATCGTTTTGGCCAATGGCAATTTCCAGAACCTGGCCAGAACCATGACTTTATGTGATGTTAAAGTAAAAATCAATGATTCAGGTAGTTTCACCAATGCTTCCATCATGGAAGGATTTCAACTTTGTGTGGCGGTAGATGATGTATTGGAGAATACAGGCATCTGGAGCCTGCCTGAAGTCAACTGGTATTCAAAATCGCTTAACACCACAAATGTACCGGGAGTAGGTTTGGAACTTACTGAGAATGCCATTTTGAGTCAGTGTTTTGTAAGCTGTTCGTGCAGCTTCAACAATTGCGACAATTTTGCTGGTGACCTCAATGGAGATGATGTTATTTGTATAGGTGAGAGCACCGGTCTTGTAGCATCCGGAGGTACCAACTATTTATGGGAAAATGGCAGCACCACAACAAACATAGTGATAACCCCTGTTATCTCTGCCTGGCACGGTGTATATATCGAAGACAACAACAAGTGCTTCAAATACGATTCAATATACGTGATTGTTAATCCACTTCCCACTGCATTTGCAGGTACTGATATGGAAGTATGTTTGGGCAGTGCATCCACTTTGACCGCTATAGCCACAGGAGGTTCAACTCCTTATACCTATTTGTGGGATAATGGCACTACTACTGCCAGTAGAAGTGTAAGCCCTGCAGTTAATACAACATACACAGTGAGTGTTACCGATGCCAATGGTTGTTCCAATGCAGATCAGATCGATGTTGCTGTCAATGCGCTGCCGGTGGCTGACGCAGGTTTAAACAAAGAAATTTGTGTTGGAACCTCAACCACCATCTCAGCCATTGCCTCAGGTGGAACGGCCCCTTATTCATATTTATGGAGTACTTCCTCCTCCTTGCCTACTATCAGTGTGAGCCCGATAGTGACTACAACATATACCATTACGGTTACTGATAGCAAAGGATGTACACGTACTGATGATATGGTAGTGACGGTAAACACACTACCTGATGCCAATGCCGGTGTCGATAATCAAATATGTATAGGGCAATCTGCAACCATTTCTGCTTCTGCATCTGGTGGTGTTGGTCCTTATAGCTATCACTGGAGCAATGGCCAGACTACAGCATCAACAGTGGTAAGTCCGACCATTAGCACTACTTACACACTCACTGTTACCGATGCAAAGGGTTGCACCAAAACGGATCAGGTATTGATTACAGTCAATCCATTGCCAATTGCCAATGCTGGTGTTGATACCATGCTGTGTACGGGCAATTCAGTGGGCCTGTTGGGACAGGCAAGTGGCGGCTTGAGTCCTTACTCATTTTTATGGAGCAATGGTACACCGGCTGCTGCCAACACGGTAATGCCCACTACTACCACCAAATATTATCTTACTGTTACCGATGCCAATGTTTGTTCTCACAGGGATTCTGTGATTGTAACCGTGCATCCAATACCGAATGCAGGACCGGACCCGGCACCACAAAACTGTTATTCAATCGCACAGATCATTATGAGTGCCACTGGAACAGGTACCTGGTCATTAGGTTCGGGCAGTGCCGGAACAGCCGATATTGGTTCTCCTACCAACCCCAATACAGATGTATACAATTTCAGTAATCTGGGTTACTACTACATGGTATGGACCAATAGCGGCGGATGTAGAGATACAGCTACCTTATTTGTGAATGACGCCTGCACCTGTCCGATTTCCGACAACCTGGTAGATGCTCCGGCCACAGTGGTCTATTGCGGGTCTACCGGAACGGTTGTTATTAATGGATATGCTGCTTACCCTTCTTCTGGTGTTTATCAATGGGAATACAGTTTCAATAATGGCAGTTTTTCAAATGCACCGGGTACCAATACATCAGAGGATTATACAACACCAGATCTGGGTATAGGAACCCATAAGTTCAGAAGAAGATTTACCACAACCAGTGGGGTTATATGTTCTACTTTAAGTAATACAATAGCCCTCGTTGTAAGAGACGTACCATCTGTAAGCAACCCAAGCATTGGTGCAATATGTGCAGGTAAAAATGCAACTGTAACACCCAATAGCGGTGGTACCTGGACCAGCTCCAATCCGGCAGTAGCTACCATTACCAATTCCGGCGTAATCACTGGTATTGCTGCTGGCTCAGCTACTTTTACTTTTACCAATAGCATTTCCGGCTGCGTTTCATCCCCAACATCTGCAATCACTGTCAATGACAAACCTTCCATCACCCTCACAGGAGATGCTACCATTTGCCTTGGCACCCAGACTTCACTGATACCTTCTGTTGGTGGAACCTGGACCAGTAGCAATCCATCTATTGCTTCCATTAGCAATGCAGGAACTGTCACGGGTGTAAGTCCGGGTTCAGCTACCTTTACTTTCACTGCTACCAGTACGGGCTGTGTATCTTTGGTGAGTGCTCCCGTAACTGTAAGGAGTATACCTCAGGTCATCATCGATTTTAACGGATCCATTTGTATTACCGATACTTCAGAGCTATCAGCCAATGTAAGTGCAGGTACACCTCCTTATAGCTATCAATGGGTGGGCCCATCTATGACAGCTACTACTAAAAAAATAGACATCTCGACCAATGGAAATTATACGGTAACGGTATCAGACCAAAATCTCTGTACTGCTGTTGCTACAGGCTTCGTTTACGAACGATTTGACCCTGTGATCGTATCTCTTGAAACGAGTGTTTGTGAAGGAAATTCAATGGTACTCAATGCAGTAGCCAATGGAGCTGCCTCTTATTTGTGGAGTGAAAATGCCGGAAGTTCTACCAACTCATTGGTGGAAGTATTCCCCAATCCACCCAGCACTACTTATCACGTACAAGTGACCAATACACATGGTTGTTCTGCTACGGCGACAGCAGTGATCAATGTGATACCCAAACCCGATATTGAAATAACAGGATCCACTTCCATCTGTATTGGTGCCCAATCATTCTTATTTCCGATCTCAGGGGGTACGTGGGTTGCTGGTTCTCCGGGTGTAGCCTCTGTAACCAATGATGGTGTTATCCTTGGCCTTGCCGGGGGGGCATCCAAATTTATATACATAGATTCTATCACAGGGTGTAAATCCGATTCATCGGCAGCCGTGATCATTGGCAACAATCCTGTAATTCTTCGTACCGGGCCCGCCTCTATTTGTGTAGGTTCTACTACCTCTTTCAGCCCTTCTTCAGGAGGGGTGTGGACGAGCAGCAATCCAGATGTTGCAACCATTAACAACAACGGTATAGTGACCGGGGTGAGCCAGGGCACAGCTACTTTTACTTTCTCAGTTGGTGGCACCAATTGTATATCTTTACCTTCAGATCCTATTACTGTACATCCTTTACCGGAAATTCAGCTTTTAGGAGACGATGTTTTATGTATGGGAGAAAACTCATTGCTGAGCCCCAATTCTGGTGGTACCTGGACCAGTAGCAATGCTACAGTAGCTTCCATTTCTCCAACGGGTGTGGTGTCAACCATTGGCCCTGGTAAAGCCAGCTTTGTATTTACCCTGGCTGCAACATCCTGCAAATCTTTGCCATCTGACAGCATCACCATTTTTGCTAAACCCATCATTGCCATTGCTGGGGATAGCGTTTTGTGTGTAGGTGAATCATCAACTTTAACCACCAATGAAGTGGGTACATGGTCAAGCTCAAGCCCTGCCATTGCCAGCATTAACAGCAGTGGACAAATCACTGCCATAGAACAAGGACAGACTACTTTTTCACTTACTTCTTCCGTTTCAGGATGCGTGTCCAATGCGACAAGACCGTTCTTGGTCAATCCGCTTCCTGTTGTGGTTTTATCTGGCTCAGACCAGATTTGTATAGGATCTACTACCCAACTCTATCCCATTAGCGGAGGTATTTGGGAGTCATCAGATTCACTCATTGCTTCCGTAAACAATGTAGGTCTTGTTACAGGTATCAATATAGGTGAAGCAAGTTTTGTATTCACAGATGCTGTTTCAGGCTGTATGGCTGCCCTTGATACCAGCATTGAAATTTATGATAAACCTGCCATCGGCATCAATGGACCTACCACTATTTGCGCTGGTGATACCAGTTATTTATTACCCGCAACCGGTGGTTACTGGCAAAGCACCGCACCTGACATTGCCACTGTCAGCAATGATGGTATCATTATAGGTGTAGATGGTGGAGAAGCTCGCTTTATATATACTGAAGGGGTTTCAGGATGTATATCTGATACTAGCTTACTTGTCAATATTCTGGCAAGACCAGACGTAGCTTTCGACGGACCTTCAGAGGTTTGTGTGGGAGAATCTACTCAGCTGTCACCGGCCTTTGGTGGAATCTGGACCTCATTGAATCCAGACCTTGCAGAGGTGACAATTGATGGAGAGGTAAATGCCATCTCTCAGGGATTAGCAAAATTTGTTTACCAGGAGATTGGAGGTTGTGAATCTTTGCCAACCGACAACCTTATTATTCATGCAAAACCGGAAATTACATTTGCAGGTTCCACCGTCTTATGTCCTGGTCAGACTTCTTTGATAGTACCTACCACAGGTGGTACCTGGACGAGCACCAACCCGGCTGTGGCCTCCATTGACAACAATGGTGTAATTACTTCTGTAGGTTTCGGCGTGGCTAACTTTTATTATACGGAGGCTTCTTCGGGCTGCGTATCCCATCTTTCAGGTGATATGCACGTATACAATGCGCCATTTGTCATCCTCACAGGTTCCTCTCATATATGTGTAGGGGCTACTACTTCTGTTTCCCCTTCAATCGGTGGAGTATGGATGAGCAGCAACCCTACAGTGGCTACGGTCAACAATGCAGGTGTGGTCACCGGTATTTCAGCCGGTACTGTATCGCTCACATTTACCAATGCAACTACCGGTTGTACTTCTGTTACCCCAATTACCATTACAGTTAACCCCAAACCGTCAGCCGCACTGTCTCAGAGCAATATGTGTGCGGGTGATACCATCTTGCTCAATTCGCCTGAGCCAGGCAACTGGATCAGCATGTCTCCGGCTACGGCTAAAATTATTCTGGGTGACTCTGTTATCGGTTTGAACCCTGGAGTCGCTTACTTTACCTTTAAGAGCGAGGCTACGGGCTGCGTTTCTACTTATTCAAGCCCATTATTTGTAAATCCCAAACCTTATGCTCAGGTCATTGGTCCACAAGAGATTTGTGAAGGTTCTACTACAGTTATGGTACCATCTGTGGGTGGAGTTTGGCATTCTTCGGATGAAACAATCGCAACGGTTGACAGCCAGGGCTTAGTCACAGCATTAAAAGAAGGACAGGCTTACTTTACTTTTACTGAACTCAGTACTGGTTGTAAATCTCAATCCAGCGAAACTTCAATCTATGTAACACAGGGAATTACTGTGCAAATCCAGGGATCAACAGATATCTGCCTTGGATACAGCACCCAATTGTCATCTTCATCTGAAGGAACATGGCAATCTCAAGATTCAAAAATTGCGGTTGTAGATAACAACGGCATCGTCACCGGCACGGGCCCTGGCAGGGTTACTTTTGTATTTACAGAGGCCGGCACGGGTTGCAAGGCCAGTCTGCCATCTGATGTGATTTTGGTACGCAACTGTATCGATCCGGATTTTAACGTGACCCTGAAAAATACTACCGTCACAGGCAGTGTGGCTACCAATGATGATGCACCCGTGGGCACCAGCTACGAAGTGGTGTATACAACACTTTCAAAGCCGGTTGGCAGTACCGATGAACTCACCATTGCACCCAATGGTCAGTATCAGTTTAAAGCCAATATGCCCGGTAAATATGTTTACAACGTGCCTGCTTGTGTTCCGCCGGTCTCTTATAATTGCCCAACAGCACAGTTGACTATTACAGTACTGGATATTAGTAACTCATTGCAAACCGCGGTGGCCAATACAGATATAGCCAGCAACGGACCTGATAACCCAATTAATATTAAAATTGCACAAAACGACAATTGTGTAAGTGGTTATCCATGCAATATTGATATAGCTACTCTCGAAGTACTTGAAGGGCCTTACCATGGCACTTATTTTATAAACACGGATGGTAGTTTATCGTACACACCTGATTCCGGTCACGTAGGTCTTGATACCATCGTTTATGAAATTTGTTTGCTTGATGACCCTGGACATTGTGCCGTTTCTGAATTAATTTTGGTGTCCAATTCAAATACAGCAGTCAATTCTACTGTAGCAGCAGATGATTTCTTTTCTGTTTGGCAGGGAGAGACATTGAGTGAAAACCTGATGATGAATGATACTGATCCCGAAGGAGATGCTCAACAAATCACTACCCGCGGAAGCCTCACCAGTCCTATAGTTATATCTGAAGGCAGCTACTATATTGAATCGGATGGCACACTTCATTTTACACCTGCATCCACCTTCAAAGGCCCGGTAGACATAGCCTATACAATATGTGATGAAAATGGATTTTGCACAAATGCAACCGCTCACATCATGGTGTTAGAACCTATGAGTCTGCGCATCCGTGTTTACCTCGAAGGGGCTATGATCGACAACAACAATGCCTTCTCTCAATTGGGTAGACCACTCATGCGTGATAATCTGAGAAAAGGACCGGATACGGGTTGGAATGTAATTCCACAAAAAGACCCATATAAGTTTGCTACACCATACGTAGATGTGACCCAATATTACCAATACACGATGCCGGGCATACTACCACAATACGATGAAATTACAGACTCTGCTACCGTATTTTCGGTAGAAGGCGATGATGCCATTGTGGATTGGGTTTTTGTTCAACTCAGGAGCAAAGATGATTACCGCACGGTCATCGCTACCCGTTCTGGCTTGTTGCAACGAGACGGTGATATTGTAGACCTCGATGGTGTTAGCCCACTGGGTTTTGCGGGCCTGACGGTGGATAGTTTTTACGTAGCTGTACGCCACAGAAGTCATTTGGGTGTTATGTCAAGACTTGTTGCAAGAAACCAACTGGTAGATTTTACGTCGGTGAATACACCTGTTTTTGACTTTGGTACAAGCTTAAATAATGGCTATGATTATACCAATCAAGCCACAAACAATACCACCAAAAACGGCTATCGTACTCTTTGGGCAGGTGATTTTAATGGAGATGGTAAGCTGAAATTTACCAATCCAAGTGATGATATCAATGTACTTTACTTTGACATCCTTTTCCATGAAGGCAACCCCAATGCCAATGCCAACTATAACTTTGGCTATGGTTACTATCAGGGTGATGTCAATATGAATGGCAAAATCAAATTCGACAACCCCAACGACGATAAAAACCTGCTATACGCACAGATTCTGTTTTATAAATTGAATGCGGAATTTATTTCAAACTTCAATTTTTTCATCCAGCAGATACCCTAAATAATTTTTTCCCTTATTTTTTTTATTGCTTTAGAATGTCAAATATTTGACATTACAACTATTCGTTAGTCTTACTGAATAACTGGTGAATTTAATATTAACAAATATTTTTATGTGTATATATTAGTAGCATAAGACATTGCCAGTGAAATGTAAATTTCTTTGCACCCAATTTTTTTTGAATGTCATTGTTTTTACATTTCTATAAATAGTTACTTTTTGCCTTAGGGGCTCACTTCATTTCTCTGTCCATATCATGTACATAGTGTGAAGTAAGCTTTCGGAGTTTCCGAAATATTAAGTCGTAGTATGTATAGGCTTCTCGAAGCCACCAAAACTTACTTAAAAGCACAATATTTTGGAACAGCTAGCACAAGCATGTGGTATTACCACATTATGGAAAAAGTCAATTGCCTTTACAATGGCAACATTCTTCCTGGGAGCACTCCTCGCTCAGAATCCTATTTCAGGAAATCAGGGATTTCAAATCATCACAGAAGGAAACTTTACCTCGGCAGGTTCGCACCACATCCATGGTCCGCTTGCAGTAGGTGGCAACCTCGTTATCAACACAGCGGCCACCAGTGAGGTAAATATGGACAATGTGGGCTCCTATGTATTTCCGGGAGATGGAAGTACCACCACTGGTCTGCTCGTTGCAGGAAGTGTAACCTGGACAACAGGAAACATGAACGTGTTGAGTGGTAAATACATCCACATTGGCAACAGCACAGGGTCTCTCTCTGGTGATAATGGCAACAACAGCAATACCCAGGTTTATCCTTCAGGTGCTTCTTATAACAATGCCAAAAGAATTACCGGTACCATCGACCAGACTCCTAGCCCGGCTGTTTTTCAAAGTGGTGGCTTTGATTTTGCTACTCTGTTTGATACATACAGAAACAACTCATTTGGTTTGTCAAACTGTACGGGTAATGTGCAACTCTATAATGCCAGCAACGTTGCCATTTCCGGTAATACGGTTTCAACTGCACAGCCCGTTAAAATTACATCTTTGATAAATGGGGTAAACCATTTAAAACTTACTACCACTTCTCTCAATAACATCACTGAGTTAAAATTTGAAGGAACCGGTATTCCCAGTGCCTCCAAAATTTTGATCATTACGGTAAACATTACAGCCAACTTTACCTGGAGCAATAGCAATATGCCCGGTATTTCAAATGGAGAGGCACCATACATTCTTTGGAATTTCTATGGTGCATCAACATTTAACCTTACAGTGAATACGGCAAGTCTTATCTACGGCACCATCTTTGCACCATCTATGAATTTGATAAAAACCGGAACCGGTGACATCGATGGTAACATCATTGCCAAAACAGCTTCATTGGGACTCGGTGAAATCCACTTTTATCCTTTCAATGCAAGTGCTCCCAATTGTTGTTCCAACGTCACTGTTGCCGGCACCATCGCTGGGGACGAATCCGGGCTTTGTGGTTTTGACCCCGCTGCTACCACAAGTTCTGTGAGTGCATCAGGGGGTACAGGTACCCTGGAATACCGTTGGGAACAATCCACCGATAACTGGTTAACCTTTAGTGAAATCAGTGGTGCAACTTCTACAACATACAATCCCGGTGTTATTTATCAAACCACCAAATACAGGAGAAAGGCACGAAGAAGAGGTTGCGACACCTGGGCATATTCCAATGTTGTTACCAAAACCATTTCCAATATGCCAACGGCTAATGCAGGTGTTGATCAGTCACAATGTGAAAATGGATTTTTTGAACTAACCGGTAACACTCCATTATCAGGACAAACTTCATCATGGAGTGTGGTTAGCGGTACGGTATACAATTATACAGGTTATTCAAGTCCTTCTGTGGATGTATCACTCCCTACCGGTACCACAGCAACACTTAGATATTCAGTGGTAAATGGCCTTTGTACAGCAACCGACGATGTTGTGATCACCAATACTACAGGATGTAGTACGTCTTGTGTAAATCCAATTAATAGAAACGGTGATCTTGAAACCGAGGGTTCTGCTACCAACTTTAACCTGACTTTCAACTCCACTCCCGCTCTTCTCATTACATCAACCGTTGCTCCTCCTTATTGGTCAGAAAGATATGGAACCAATGCAACCAACACTTCTACTTTTCAGGGAGCTTTCTACTTAAAAAAGACAGGTACTTCCAGTGACCCCCATGGTGGCACACACATGATTTACCTTAATGGTGGCAGTTTTTGTTTGTCATCACTTGCTACCAATGCCAATGTGCAATGTGGCAAGACCTATAAATTTTCTGCATGGATTGCAGCTTATACCAATGGAGCAACTCAATATGACGCTACCTTTGCCTTCGAGCATTCTTCTTCATCACCGGCCAACTCATATTCAAGTAAAATAGAATTGGTAGCTCCAAAAAGTAATTCTTGGAATGACCTCAATTGGCAGCGATACGAATTTCTGATTACCATTCCTTACAATGGTATGACTTATGCTGACTTTTATTTTACCAGCTATGATGCTACCAAAGGCTTTTTGATTGATGATGTTTGTATTACGGAAGTAAGCGCAGGCTCAACCGCTGCTGTTGGTCTCGATCAGTTTGGTTGCTCCAATACTTTTGTTCTATCTGCCACTGCACCAGCATCTGGCTATACTGGCACCTGGTCAGTCAATAGTGGTAGTGCAACTTTGTCAAGCACTACTTCTTTGACCCCAACTGCCACCATTACTTCAGGTAGTGCGGCGAGTTTCAAATATACAGTGACCAATGGTACTTGTACCTCCATTGACAGAGTAAACGTTGGGTACACCACTGGCACACCGGTTTCTGTCAACAGCGCCACTATTTGTGCCGGATCATCAACAACACTCACTGCCACAGGCTGTGCTTCCAGTTTAACCTGGTCAACTGGAGCTACTACATCTTCTATAACAGTTTCACCCGCTTCAACTACCAGCTATTCTGTAACATGCACCCCTGCATCTTCATCCAATCTGGTATTAAATAGCGGTTTTGAATCTGCCACCAATTTCCAGAACTGGAGCAATTGGGCGCTTTCTACAATTACCACAACAGCCGGAGAATACCGCACAGGTAGTAAAGGTGCCAAAGTTGATGGTACTACAGATTGGGCCGGCTTTGGGCAGGACGTTTCTGTTTCCCCGGGTCAATACCTAACCATTTCTTTCTGGGCACGCACTACCAACCCGGGAGCAAATCCAATTGTAAGTTATAATTTTTTCAACTCTGCCTGGGCCGAATTGCAGAGTATTCACAGCACAGCCGTTACTTCTGGTACTTTCACAAAATATACAATGACCGCAGTTGCGCCTCCTAATGCCGCCTGGATGCAAATATCAGCTGCTACAGACAAGGGAGGTATCTTGTACATTGATGATGTTGAGGTAGTCAGAGCTACTGGCTGCATCTCTACTGCATCGGGTACTGTTACTGTTTCCAACGCTACCTTAACAATGGGTGCCCCCGTTGTAAGCGGTTGTATCGATCACCCCATCCAGGACGTAGCTACCGTTTCTGTACCAATCAGCTGGACCAATGCTCCATCAGGTGACAGAATCAGAGTCATGCTCAACAATAAAATTGAATTGATCGATGTGGCTGCAGGTGCTACTTCTCCACAAACCATTGTGTTTGTGGTGCCTGCCAATGGCCTAGCCAACCAAACCGTTACAGCTTCCTGGATCAATACCACAGGCTGCAATGCTTCAAGAACTTTTAATGCTCCTGTAGCTTGTACCAGCAATACCTTGAATTGTAACATTCTATACTTGTGTGGCCTCGACAAGCCATCAGATGGTGATGCTTGGGATCACGGCTTTATCGATTACTTCGATGAAATCAATGCGGGTACCGTTACCCCTGTTTTGGTAAAACCCGATGCTTCTGGTTATGGAACTTACGATCCAAATACCAACACAGCTATGACCATAAACTTTAGCAATTACAAAATGATTGTTTTGTCTGCAACCACTGAAGGTTATGTTTCTACCGATTTGAAAAACTTCCTTAAAAATTATACAGGGGGCATCCTCAATATGAACTATGAAATGTTGGATGACCTAGGCATGATACCAGGTACCGGCGAAGCTTACTGGTCATCAACTGCTTATATCGACAATGCAACCGCCTTGGATATTTACAATTTTGATAACTACGGAGCATGGTCATCCAATGTATTCACAGGAGGTGATTATAAAGCCGGAGCTTCTGCATACTTATGGGCCGCAGCTGGCAATGCCAATTCGGGGGTAGATGGTATAGGCTTCAATTACGAAGCACATGAATTGTCAGGCACCATCTCTACTACCCACGGAGCCAGAGTCCACCTCGGCTATCACATGAATGGCTTCTATGCCAACGCAAGCAATGGAGGTGCCTTGCCGGCTCCTGCTTCTTCTTATTTCCATCCCACAAAACACCTTTCACTGGGTGGAAAATCTTATCTGGAAAGATCCATCCTGGAAGCTGTAGGTGGCTGTCAGGATGAAATATGCAACAACGGCATCGATGATGATGGTGACGGTCTTGAAGACTGTGCCGACCCCGATTGTGGCCTTATCACCAATCGTGAATTTGATGAAAGTACCACAGGCTGGCAATTGTATGTGCAATCAGGCAATGCAGCTACTTTTACCATAGATAAAACAACACAACTATCGGGCATGAATTCTGCTAAGGTGGTGGTTTCTACAACTCAAAACGGAACCGATTGGCACGTTCAGCTGGCACAAGCCGGCAAAACGCTAGTCGCAGGTACTAAATATACGGTTACTTTTTCTGCCAAAGCTTCTACTTCAAGACTGGCTTCAGTGGCCCTTCAATTGGGGGCCTCTCCATACACCAATTATTTTAACCAGAGTTTTACACTTACTACTTCACTACAACAGTTCTCATTTGATTTTACAGCATCAACAAGTATTTCAAATGTTACATTCTTAATTAACCTTGCCAAAGCCACTGGTACCATCTACATCGACAATGTACAAGTGAAAGAAAGATGTGAAGTATGTAACAACGGTCTGGATGACGATGGCGACGGCTTTATAGATGCTCTCGATACAGATTGTAACTCTTGTGAATTCGTTGGACAAAACCTTGTAACCAACGGTGATTTTGAGGCCGGAAACACTGGCTTTGTTTCTGACTATTCCTATACAAGCCCATCTTTGATGTGTGGCAACTGGGGTATTTATAGCATCGTAAGCAGGATTACAGAAGTGGGTGCTCCGCTTGGTTGTAACAACACCATCTGGGCAGCAGCAGATAGGAATGGAGCAGGTGGCAAATTTATGCTCATCGATCCAAGTGCTGCTACCGGTGTCAATGACCGCATCTGGTCTCAAACCGTAACCGTTTGCCCTAATACAGATTATGTATTTTCTGTATGGACAAAAAATGTTTACTATTCTGAGGCAACAGGTTACTCTGGTGTTGATCCCAATTTCCAGTTTACCATCAATGGCATTGCCTTGAGCGGAGCGAACTTTATCATGCCACGTCAATTGAGATCAGATTCATTGAAATGGATTAAGGTACAGGGCACTTGGAATTCAGGTGCAGCTACCTCAGCCAATTTGCGCATTGCCAACATGATTCCGGGCAACTATGGCAATGACCTGGCCATCGACGATATTTATTTTGGTCTATGTGGTAAAACAGTGTCTATCACAACACCGGTAACTACCTTCTGTGAAGGCACCAACACCAATATCCAGGCAAACCTCGAAACCCTCAATTCCAACTGGTCATTTTATGAATGGCTCAAAGATGGCGTTGTTGTTGCTTCTGGTGCAACAGCCACTTCTTATCTGGCAACGGCTCCGGGTACTTACGTGCTGAGAGCATACAATACCAATAACAATTCTGGCTGTCCGCAGGCAAGTAATTCTATTACCTTGTCCATGACACCTCGTCCAACAATAGGTTCATTAAGCGCCACCAACCTTTGTGTTGGAGGTACTGCAACCATTACGCCTACTACAGGAGGCACCTGGACATCCAGCAATACCGCCGTAGCAACCATTACCAATGCCGGTGCCATTACAGCAGTGGGCGCAGGTACAGCTACCTTTACGTTTACACAAACTTCCAATGGCTGTGTTTCATTACCTACAGCAACTCTTACTGTTGCTGCAGATCCAACTGTTGCTGTAGGTGGTGCGGGCATTACAATTTGTTCAGGAGGCACCGCATCCTTAAGCAGTGTTATTACCGGAGGCATTGGCACTACCACTTATATTTGGCAAAGCTCTCCTAATAACAGTACATGGACCACGATCTCTGGTGCAACAGCATCAACGTATACCACTCCCGCTCTAACTTCCAGTATGTATTACAAGGTATCCATTACCCAGACTGCTTCGGGCTGCGGTACTGCCGTGTCTGCAGCAGGTTTGGTCACTGTGGTAGCCGACCCATCTGTAACTACTTCCGGTGGCGGTGTAACTGTATGCGAAGGCTCAACCGTTACCCTCAACAGCAGCATTACAGGTGGCACCGGCACTACTACCTACCAATGGCAGAGCAGTATAGACAATGCTACGTACAACAACATAAGCGGCGCAACCGCTGCCAGCTATACTACACCAGCCCTCACTTCTTCGCTTTATTATAGAGTGTCAATTACACAAACGGGCATTGGTTGTGGCGCAACCACTTCCACCGGTTCATTGGTTACGGTCAATCCAAGACCTGTAGTTTCCATAACAGGTGCCAATCCAATTTGTGCGGGAGCAACAAGTTCTCTTTCACCCGCGAGCGGCGGTACCTGGACATCCAGCAATACAGCCGTAGCTACCATCAACAATTCAGGCGTTGTCACGGGTGTAGCTGCAGGAAGTGCTACTTTTACCTTTACCAACTCTACCACGGGCTGTGTTTCCAATGCTTCATCAGCCATCACAGTCAATGGCAAACCAACCGTTACCGTTACAGGACCTACCACCATCTGTACGGGTAGCACTACTACATTGTCTCCTACCACTGGAGGTACCTGGACATCAAGTAACGCCACAATTGCTACCGTTACCAACGCTGGGGTAGTGACAGGGCAATCTTCAGGCTCAGCTACTTTTACCTTTACACAAACATCTACAGGTTGTGTTTCCAATCCCACAACCACTATTACCATAGGAGCAGGTCTTACTTCCAGCATCAACTACAATGGCTCGGTTTGTTTGACAGCCACTTCTCAATTGACCGCCAACCGTACAGGGGGTACTTCACCATTTACCTATGCATGGACAGGCCCATCAGGATTTACAGGTAATGCACAAACAGTAAGCATTACCCAAAGTGGTAATTACTACCTCACCATCACCGATGCTACAGGTTGTTTGTCTACTTCCAATGGCTTTGTTTACAGCCAGTTTATACCCAGCGCCACGGCTTTGCAAACCACCGTTTGCGAAGGTCAGACCGTTCAACTTTCTGCAAGCGGCACCAGTGCTACTGCTTACCAGTGGAGCTCAAATGCGGGTAATGCTACTACTTCAACCGTAACCGTTACTCCTGCACTGCCTTCTTCAACGTATACTGTAACCGTAACCAATAACGTAGGTTGTACGGGTACTGCCAACTCAACCATCAGTGTAAATGCCAAACCAACTGTAAGCATCACGGGGTCAAATTCTGTTTGTGTGGGTGCTACCACACAACTTTCTCCAACCACAGGTGGTACCTGGACAAGCTCAGATGGTTCCAAAGCCACAGTTACCAATTCCGGACTGGTTACAGCCTTATCTTCAGGCACTGTCAATTTTACTTTCACCTCATCATCTACTGGTTGTGTTTCTAACCCTACCGGCAATGTAACCATTAATGCTACACCCAATGCCGGTGTTGATCCCGGTTCATTGGATTGTTTTGAATCAGACGCAGTAACCATGGGTGCTACAGGTTCAGGCACCTGGACTGTAGGTGCAGGAAGTGCAGGTACTGCAACCATTGTTAGCCCTACCAGCCCTACTTCAACCGTCAATAATTTCTCTACCTTTGGCAACTATTACATGGTATGGACCAACGCCCAGGGCTGTAGAGATACCGCCAAGGTGATGGTAAATGATGCTTGTGATTGCAATATATCAAACAATACGATCACCACACCACCTACTTCTACCTTCTGTGTGAGCAGTGGAACTGTGACAATCAACGGCTCAAATCCTAACCCATCATCAGGTGTTTATCAATGGATGTACTCTCTAAATGGAGGTGCGTACGCCAATGCCACCGGCATCAGCAATTTACAAAACTATACTACTCCATCTCTTGGTGTAGGTACCCACAAATTCAAAAGGACTTACACCAAACTCACAGGTAAGGTATGTACGCTTGAAAGCAATGAAGTAACCATCATTGTCAACGGAAAACCCGTTATTACGCAGCCTGCACTCACTACACTTTGCCAGGGCAGTACTACCACCATAACCCCTTCGAGCGGAGGTACCTGGGTGAGCAGCAATGCAGCTGTGGCTACCATCAACAATACAGGTACCATTACAGCCGTAGCAGCAGGTTCAGCTTCATTTACTTTTACCAATTCAACAACGGGCTGTGTGTCTGATGCAAGTAACGCTGTAACCGTGAATGCAAGACCGGTGGTTTCTGCCCCATCACAAAATCTGTGTATGGGCAGCACCATGAGCCTCAACCCATCCAGCGGAGGTAGCTGGGCATCATCCAACCTGGGCATCGCAGCTGTTTCCAGCCAGGGAGTGGTTTCTCCTGTTGCTGTCGGTTCTGTCAACTTTACCTTTACTTCTTCAACTACAGGATGCAGCGCCAGCCTGCCAGCCGCCATCAATGTGCGTGGCTTGCCGGGTGTTACCATTGATTACAATGGTTCAATCTGCCTTACCGATACTTCCAAATTGAAAGCTATCATCACAGGAGGCAACGCGCCCTTCAACTACAGCTGGACAGGCCCTTCTTCCTTCACAGGCAGCCAGGCCATAGTGCCCATTACTGCAAATGGCAACTACTACCTTACAGTCACCGATCAATACCTTTGCCAGGCAACCACCTCAGGCTTTGTTTACGAAAGATATGAGCCTGTAATTGTATCGCTACAAACCAATATTTGTGAAGGACAAAGTGTTGACCTCATGGTCAATGCAGGGTCAGCCGTTTCATATCAGTGGAGCGCAAGTGCAGGAAACGCCACTTCACAGGCAGTTACAGTATATCCTTTGGCACCTTCTACACTATACAAGGTTACTGTAACCAACCTCAATGGTTGTTCTGCAGTTGCTTCAGCAAATATCACCGCTACAGCACGCCCAACGGTATCAATCAGTGGTGCATCCAGTATCTGTATTGGCAGCACTACCAACTTATCTCCATCTACCGGAGGTGTTTGGTCTAGCACAAATCCATCTGTTGCCTCTGTAAACAACGCAGGCCTGGTTACAGGTCTGGCCACAGGCACCGCTACCTTTGTATTTACTCAAACTTCAACTGGCTGTTCATCCAATCCTACAAGCCCTGTTTCTGTTGCCACCAAACCATTAACTACATTCACAGGTCCTACAGGAATTTGTATTGGTGATCAAACTACCATTGCGCC
>ERZ724514.19-NODE-19-length-63382-cov-9.717751_pt1 | contig 63382 bp, 49 predicted proteins | sample MGYA00376047_ERZ724514 | MGnify/ENA primary metagenome ERZ724514 (study PRJEB28724, sample SAMN07190883) | activated sludge metagenome | isolation source: activated sludge of sewage treatment plant in Hong Hong | place: Hong Kong | collected 2016-03-17 ...
CCAACCCATGATGGATGTCCATATCCAACCCATGATGGATGTCCATGTCCAACCCATGATGGATGTCCATATCCAACCCATGATGGATGTCCATATCCAACCCATGATGGATGTCCATATCCAACCCATGATGGATGTCCATGTCCAACCCTTTTATTTCATCTTTTTCTTGGTTGGAATCTGCTTTTTTTGAAATTATTTCAATAATGCCATGGACATGGTTGGGCATAATAATGAATTCATGCAATGTTGTATTGGGATAATGTTGTGGTATTGCCAACCAACATTCCTGGGCAATCTTTCCTGCCTGGTTTAATATCATTTTACCTTGTACCACCTCCCCAAAGAGGCAGACCTTGTCCTGGCAACAAATGGTGATAAAATATTTTCCTGGTTTGCCGTAATCCCACCCCCTCAACCTAATTGACCTGCGATGATGGATGCTGGGATCGTAATTGGATTTCTTTTTCATGCTTCATTGTTTCGGGTAATAAATGATGTAGAAACGTAGAAATGGACATAATGGTGTCGTCCAGAATGCTATGGTTCTGTTAAAATATTAAGAACCGGAAAAAGAATAAGGTTTGAATTTGAAAATGATGATTTGAAATGCTCTGATACACCGAAACCGGTTGCTCTGATGCACCGAAACCGGATACCTACGTCTGTTTCTTGGCGTATGGATCCCTATACAAGATTACTTGTGAAGAGACTCCGATAAAAGTACCCCGGGCGGGACTTGAACCCGCACGACCACAACGGTCACAGGATTTTAAGTCCTGCGTGTCTACCATTCCACCACCAGGGCTCCAAAATAAAAAGCCCTCACTTAGAGGGCATTTGAGCGGAAAACGAGACTCGAACTCGCGACCCCAACCTTGGCAAGGTTGTGCTCTACCAACTGAGCTACTTCCGCATTTATTTTGAAGGTAAGAACGCTTTCGTTCTAAAGAGCCGCAAAGTTATGAAATAGATTTAATATACTCCAATAATTGAAAGTATTTTTTTTAAAAAGTATTTCAAATTAAGTATTATTAACATGTATAAATATTTTTTAATCAATATTTTATATTTATTTTCAGCCTGGTAACCGTTTTGTTCAAATCTTATTTGAACTTATTTTGTTTAAATGTTATGGTTTGAATATTTTCTGTTACCAAATTCAGAGAGTTGAATTTCATAGCCGTTTTCTCTGGAAAAACTTCTTTGTTTATAGCTTTTCATTTTCTAAAATCCGCATGATGCTAAATTTTAAAAACAATACAAAAGACCTGACCATTGGTGTGGAAATGGAAATTCAATTGATCGATCCCGTTACACTGCGACCAATTCCAATAGCAGGTGATATCATTTCTGCCTTGAATAATCCAAAGATTACCAAAGAAATGTTTAGGAGTACTTTGGAAATTGTATCAGGTGTTGCTGAAAATGTACGAGATATTGCTGTCGATCTATCCCAATCACTTTCCTTTATTAAATCGTATGCAGCGCAACATGATATTTTTCTTGCCTCCACAGGTACTCATCCTACTGCTGATTATAACAACCGAATTTTGAGCCCATCAGACAGGTATCAGGAATTGCTGGATAAAAATCAATGGATCATTAAAAGAATGGCCGTTTATGGCTTGCATGTTCATATTGGAATGCTTAATGCGGACGAATGCATAAAATTTAACAATTATCTTATTCAATTTCTACCTCACCTCATTGCTCTTTCAGCCAGTTCTCCTTTTTGGAAGGGTAATGATACCGGATTGAATGCGAGTAGACCGACCACTTACGAGGCGCATCCTACCGCGGGTATGCCTATTCTGGTCGAAGACTGGCCCCAATTTCTTATTCTTTATAATCAATTGTTACAGACCCATTCCATCCAAAGTATGAAGGATGTTTGGTGGGATCTGCGACCCAGTCCCGGATATGGAACACTCGAAATTCGAATTTGTGATGCGCCCGCCACGATTCTTGAAGTTGAAAGCATTACTGCCTTTATCCATTTATTGGCATTTCATTGCAAAAAAGAACTCAGAAAACCAAAGAGTGAAAACCATGCGTTACCCACTTCTTGGATTTTGAGAGAAAATAAATGGAGGGCTATCAGGTCAGGCGTTGATGCTGAAATAATAAAAGAATCTTCATTGCAAATTATTTCCATAAAGAAAGATGTAATTCAATTGTTAGACAGCATGGAGGATCTCATTCAGGAATTTGGCTACCAAAAGTATAAGCAGTGTATTCTCAATATTCTTGAAAAAGGAAACAGTGCTGCTAGACAAAGGAAAATTATGGAGAAGACGGGTAACATAGCTGATGTTATTCTTCACAATATAGATGAATTTACCAAAGGTTATCCAGTTTGGCAATAAACGACTACTTCCTGAATTTATATTATATTTTAAAATATTTTATACTATTATTTTTTTTCCAAGACCTTCAACAGTGTGCCTGCCTCAACTGTCTGAGCAGCGGTCATGGCATTGATGAGGCTCAATTCTTTCATTCTGTCTGATGTCATACCATTGTCTGTCATGATTTGCTGAAAGCTGGCTGTTTTTTTGGCTGCAACGATCTTTATCCTTTCTGGCTGCCTATTCAGCTTGGAGGCATCGGTCAATTTATTGAAGCTGCGCATGGAGGTCTGAAAGTTGTTGAAATAAATATTGAAATCTGCATTAGCCGTCAATCCCACCATTTTGTAGATCTGACCATTGTATTGAATAAAATAAGCCATCAACTTTAGGGTTTCACCACCGGTTTGTGGATCTGGTGTTTGGATGCCGTACAAGGCCATAGCCGGCATACCATTAACGGTGACACTGGCTTTGTCTTCAACCGTAAGTTTATTGCGACTTACAAAATCTGTGATAGCAGCATCTAAGGTTTGAGCTGATTCCAATTGCAGAAACATAAGTGCTTTACCATCTTTGGGTGCCATTTGTACCTGACTTGCTGAGTTGACAACTTGCCAGTCTTTGGGTATTTCAAAGGTGAATTTCATCTCAGGGTGATAAAAACGGGAATTTTCAACAAAGCCCTGTCTGGGATCTTCGCCATATACGAGGCCGTCAATCATTTTGAGGTAACTGTCCCGGTTCACCTTTAGATCGGCGGCAACCACGCCTCTGATTTTTTGATACTTTACAGCAGTTTCATGTACTTTGTTGTATCGGTCTCCCGGATCGGGGTGTGTAGATAAAAATGTAGGAATAGAACTGCCGGATTCTGTGCCAATAGCTTCCAGGGTCTTGAAAAAATCACCCATCATGTGGGCATTGTAGCCGATGTTGGTGGAGTACACAACGCCAATTTCATCTGACTCAGATTCATCACTTCTACCAAATTTTAAAAAAAGTAAACCAAGGCCGGTGCTGGCAAGATCAGAGAATTTTCTAAAATCTTCTGAGACAACCATTCCTCCCACCAGAGCTACCTGAGCCAATATTTGTTTGCTATACTGACTGGCTCCATGCCTTGCTGTAATGTGACCAATTTCATGGCCTAACACACCGGCAAACTCTGCTTCATTGTTGAAATGAGCCATTATGCCTCTTGTGAAATAGACATACCCTCCCGGCAATGCAAAGGCATTGACCACAGGTGAATCAACAATTTTAAACTGAAAGGGCAGCTTACTTCTATGAGAAATGGCAGCCATTTCTTTTCCCTTGGTGGTAATGAAGTTTTGCAGTACAGGGTTGTCATATAAACCGTATTCTGCAACAATGGAAGGGTCGGCTTCTTGTCCGAGTGCTATTTCCTGAGATTCCGACATCAGCATCAATTCTTTTTTTCCGGTAACCGGATTTTTGGCGCATGTGGTGAGTAAAATACACGCTGAAGTCAAAAGAAGTAATTTTCGCATTGGATTATTATTTTATCAATAATGTGTTTTAGTAAGGAGTTTTTAATGTGTTTCCTACACTCAAATATAACGGTTATCCACCTTTTTTTAGGATGCCGTCAAGTCCTTTTTTCAACTTATTGAGGGTCTTGATTCCTTTTGAAATGGGTTCTGCGTTGATGTCCAGGTAATTGTCGTACAATTTTAGATTGCTGTACTGCTGCGGATAAACAACAATTTTGCTGTTGTTGAAGTGTTTTTCCAACTTGCCGGGTATACTGTCTAGAATGCTGCTATGTGAGACAGAACCTTTACGGGCAGAAATGCAGACCAACAGGTCTTTTTCTCTGACATCTCTGGAAATTATTAGAAAATCTTCCCAATCGGTAAACTCTATGTACTGAATTGAAGTATGGTAGCCGAGGTAGCTCTCAATTTTGACCAACGCATCCAACGCTGCCTTGTGCGAAAAACAGACGACTTTCAAATTGAGTTCTCTTGCAAGCAGCAACATTTTATTGACCCATTGTACAAAGCCATTTTCAACTTCACCCATAGGGGGAATGACCAGTATCATTCGTGTGTGGTAGAGCAGAGGTTGTACCAGATCTACTACAAAGATGGACTTGTCCGTGTAATTGACCACGCTTTCGATCTTGTTGATCATAAATTTGTCAAGCAAAGACGAAGGGCCGGGCCAGGGTAAAAGCACGAGGTTGGCCATCACCTCACGGGAGGTACGGGCAATGCCACTGCCAATATTTTGGTCTATAGTGCTTACATAGTTGATCCTTGTCTCTGAGGCAGCGGCCATGCTTAAACGGGAGGCAATTCTTCTCTTTTCTTTGATGATGTTGATTTCGGCCTCTTCATCAAAAGGGATGACAGATAAAACCGAAACGGGTTGGGCTGATTTTTTGTTTTTGATTAAAATGGCCAGGTTGAGCAGCTTATCTATCACCTCGTCTTCCTCAGCGGAAATGAGAATGTGTTCACTCACCAGCTCGTATTGAACATCTTCTCTCGATAATTCATTTTTAGAGGAGGTAATCAGCGATTTGGCAGCACTTTCGGCTGCAAAGGAAGCAACAATACAGGTAATAAGAATGAGTATAATCGTACCATTGAGGATATTTTCATCCAGGATGCCTTCCTGAAATCCTACCAGTATAATGGCAAGAGTAGCTGCAGCATGGGCTGAACTAAGTCCAAAAATGAGCTGTCTTTGATGGCCTGAAAATTTAAAAATCTTTTGAGTAACAAAAGCAGCAATCCATTTGCTGAAAAGTGCGGTCAGTGTAAGTGCCCCTGCTACGATCCAGGCTGTAGGTCCTGTCAATAATACTCTGATGTCGACAATCATGCCCACACTAATAAGGAAGAAAGGTATAAACAAGGCATTCCCTATAAATTCAATTCTGTTCATCAGCGCCGACGAATGGGGAATCAATCTATTGAGCGCCAGGCCTGCAGCAAATGCACCAATTATGGGTTCTACTCCTGCAACCTGAGATAAAAAGGCAGCAAAAAATACGATGGAAAGTACAAAGATATAATGCGAATAATGTTCACTTTCCAATCGATTGAAAAACCATCTTGCAAATGGCGGAATGACCAAAAACATAATCAAACCGAAAATCAACAATGAGATGCCTAGCCTTGCCAAAAGTATGTTGTTGAGTCCACCGTCTTCGCTGCCGATGACAAGGGCAAGAATGATAAGCACTGCGGTATCTGTAAGAATAGTGCCCCCAACAGTAACGGCAACCGCCTGATTTTTGGCCACTCCTATCTTGCTAATGAGTGGATAAGCAACCAGAGTATGGGTGGCAAACATGGATGCAGTGAGAAAGCTCGCGCTTTCGTCATAACCAAGAAAGTATTTGCATATAGGATAGCCAATGGTGATGGGTATGATAAAGGTGAAAAAACCAAACCAAATGGATTTGTGTCTGTTTTTCAAAAAATCATTCATATCAAGTTCAAGTCCTGCGATAAACATAATATACAACAGTCCAATAGTGGAGAATAATTCTACAGCTGAACTTTTTTCTATGATGTTTAAAGCATTGGGGCCAATGATTACCCCTGAAATTATCAAACCAATGATGCTGGGAATGTTGATGCGTTTGAGTATTACGGGGGCCATCAATATGATAAAAAGAATAAGCGAAAATATCAGCACAGGGTTGCTGAGAGGTCGATGAAATTCTTCTATCAGATGTTGGAAAAAATACTCCACGTCGATATTACGTTTTGCACAAATATAATCCTAAATATGCTTAGTGCGGGGTTAATAAAAATGGAATAGCAAAAAACAAGGCTGAATAGAGAATCGCTGAATTCGCACCACTTTAATTCAGGTTAAAAGCAAAGTGAAACTTTTATAACAAAAAATAGGCTCCTCAATCCTAAAATGAAAGAAATGAGCCGAAACGCAGCACGAAGTGAGTTTCAGTAGGTTGTGTTCAATAAATCATGCATTTTTAATCGGATTTTTTCCTTAATTTTGCACCTTTTTAAATGCAAATTGTGATGACTTCCAACGAAATACGACAAGCTTTTCTCGATTTTTTTGAATCCAAAGGACATAAAATTGTTGCTTCAGCACCCATTGTTGTAAAAAACGATCCCACGTTGATGTTTACCAATGCGGGCATGAACCAGTTTAAGGATTTGTTTTTGGGAAACAAAAAGGCAGAATTCACCAGGATAGCCAACAGCCAAAAATGCCTTCGTGTATCGGGAAAACACAATGACCTGGAAGAAGTAGGCAGAGACTCGTATCACCACACCATGTTTGAAATGTTGGGCAACTGGTCAATTGGAGATTATTTCAAAGAAGAAGCCATCAGCTGGGCGTGGGAATTGTTGACCAAAGTTTACAAGCTCGACACCAATCGCATTTATGCTTCTGTATTTGGAGGAGATGAAAAAGAAGGACTTGAGCCTGATCATGAAGCAGCTGAAATTTGGAAACGCTTTTTGCCGGAGGATAGAATTCTGTACTGCAGCAAGAAAGACAATTTTTGGGAAATGGGCGATACCGGACCCTGCGGGCCATGTTCCGAAATTCATTATGATATGCGAACTGAGGCTGAAATGGCTGTCGTTCCGGGCAGGGAAAAAGTCAACAACGACGACCCCCGTGTAGTAGAAATTTGGAACAATGTATTTATCCAATACAACAGAAAAGCAGATGGTTCACTGGAAGAATTGCCGGCGAAACACATCGATACAGGCATGGGTTTTGAAAGGCTGTGTCGCGCAATGCAAGGGAAAGATGCTAATTATGATACCGATGTCTTTTCTCATACCATAGAATTTATTGCAGAGAAGACGGGCATAGCCTATACCGGTAAATACGACAACTCCTCCATGACCGATATTGCCATGCGTGTGCTGGCCGATCATATCAGGGCCGTAGCTTTTGCCATTGCCGATGGAGAAATGCCGGGCAGCGGAGGTGCAGGCTATGTGATCAGGAGGATACTAAGAAGATCAATTCGATACAACTATACTTATCTAAACTGTAAAGAGCCATTCATCCATAAGCTGCTTCCAATGATTGCTGAGCAATTTAAAGGGATTTTTCCTGAATTGTACGCACAGAAAACTTTTGTGGAAAAAGTCATCCTTGAAGAAGAAAAATCATTTTTAAGAACGCTGGAAGGGGGCTTAAAGCGACTCGACAACATGGAGGCTGTCAATGGATGTTATGATGGCAGGCAGGTCTTTGAATTGTACGATACCTATGGTTTCCCCAAGGATCTTACCCGACTCATAGCAGAAGAAAATGGGCTGACCATCGATGAAAATGCTTTCGAAGCCGCTTTATCTGAGCAAAAGGAGCGTTCGAGAAAAGATGCCAAAAGAGAAACAGGTGATTGGGAAGTTCTCCTTGACGACAAACAAATTGTTTTTGTAGGCTACGATCAACTTACTTTTGAGGGAGCCAGGGCAGTGAAGTACCGCACGCTCAAACAAAAAGATGAAGTGATCTACCAGTTGGTTCTGGATAAGACTCCCTTTTACGCAGAAGGCGGTGGCCAGGTGGGTGACACAGGCTTTTTAAACATTGGAGGTGAAATGGTGAGGGTGACCGATACCAAAAAAGAAAATGACCTTACCATACATTTTGTGAATCGCATTCCTGAAACCATTGGTGAAACCATTACTGCAGTGGTTGATGAAAGCAGGCGAAGAGCCATAGAAAACAACCACAGTGCTACCCACCTGCTCCATGCAGCGCTGCGTCAGGTGCTGGGCAGCCATGTTCAACAGAAAGGTTCATTGGTAAAAGACGATTATCTGCGTTTTGATTTTGCCCATTTTCATAAAATGACCGATGATGAAATTGCCAAAGTGGAGTCCATTGTCAACCAAAAAATAAGGGAAAATATTACTAAAAAAGAAGATCGCCATTTGCCCATAGATGCTGCCAAAAAGGCAGGAGCCATGATGCTTTTTGGTGAAAAATATGGTGATGAAGTGCGCATGATTACCTTTGACGACCACTATTCTATTGAGTTGTGTGGTGGATGCCACGTGCCGGCCACAGGTGTGATTGGCATGTTTAAAATCACCGCAGAATCAGCCATAGCAGCGGGAGTCAGGAGGATTGAAGCAGTAACAGCTGCAGGAGCAGAAATGTACGTCAATGAAAAATTAGAAGAACTGGATGCCATTCGATCCATTTTTAAATCTCCCAATGTGGTAAAGAGCATTGTAGATCTGCAGGAAGAAAATAAGTCGCTGAAAAAGGAGGTCGAAAAACTACAGGCAGACAAAGCTGCGGTTCTCCAACAGACGCTTGCTGCTTCGGCTGTAAAATTAAACGGAGTCAGCTATGTTGCCTCTCACATCAGAGATTTCGACAGCAAGACGGCTAAAAACCTTGCCTACAATCTCTTAGCGAGCCTGGAAAATGGGGTGGTGGTTTTTGCCATTGAAGAAGGAGATAAAGTTCAGCTCATGGTTGCTATATCAGAGGCACTTACACAAAATACAGGCCTGCATGCCGGCAATATGGTCAAAACGCTCGCTCCACTGGTTGAAGGTGGTGGCGGTGGTCAGGCCTTTTTTGCTACTGCAGGAGGTAAAAAGAAAGAAGGTATACCTGCTGTGCTTAGAGAAGCTGCCCAACTTACTGAAAGTCTGGCGGGCCAAAAGAAATAATTACGGACATTTTTCTGTTAAAATGTCGTTATAAATACCTATTGTGCCCACAAATAGTAACCAGATTTGTTACCTTTGCACCCTCATTATGATGAACATGAAGATGCGCTTTTTAACATTAATTCTTGCTAGCATACTTGGAATTTCTTCTTGCTCCAATGAATTTGATTTGATTGAAGAAAAGGTGGAAACCCCTATCGTTTATGCTTTGTTGGATTACGAAGCACCTTATCAATACGTAAGACTGGAAAGAGCTTTTGCCTCTCCCACACAATCTGCCATTGAACTTGCTCAAAACCCGGATTCACTGTATTATAAAAATGCAGTGGTTAACCTTATTCTCAAAAGAGGTGGAGTTGACCAGACCTTTACCATGGAAGAAGTGGATGGCAGTGATATTGGTTATCCCCGTCAAGATGGTGTATTTGCCAAAGAACCCAACAAACTTTATAGAATTTCATCCGCACAACTCAACCTGGTACCCGGTGATGTGGTTAAACTTAATATCAACATTGGAGAAGGTGCACCCATTACATCAGAGACCACGATCATTATAAAGGCCATATCAACCTTTCCAAGACAGGGCAATCTGGTAGCGTTTTCCCCAATACAGAAGGACAATTTTAAGTGGAACCACACTGGCAATTTTCCGGGAGCGATCTTTAATCTGAAAGCATACATCCATTATACAGAGGTACTCAATGGCACTGCAAGCCAAAAGACTCTGGAATGGAACATTGCCCGAAACGTAACCAAAGAGAATTATCTTGCGAGCCCGGGAGAGTTTTACAACTTCATTGGATCCAGCCTGGAAAAAAACCCAAACATTACCCGCTTCTTTGATGGCATGGATTATTACATCATATCCGGTGACCAAAGCATGGCCAGCTTTCTTTCCATTGGTCAGGCCAACACAGGCATTACCGGCAGTGGAGAACTGCCAACCTATACCAACCTCAGTAGAGGACTCGGCATCTTTGGATCAAAGGCTCAGACCATCATCTTAGGCCTGGGACTGGCACCTGGCACCATCTCAGAGTTAAAAAACAATAGCCTTACCAAAGAGCTCAATTTTCAGTAATAATAGAAAGGAATTGTGGGCTTTGAGGGCCCATATTCATGATCAGATCCAGACTGCTCAATTCTGGTACAAAACCTAATTTCGACATAAATATTTGGGGATAAGGCTTGTTTTCCAGTGTGGGCAATATTTCATTTTTCACAAAAGTGTCACTGGGCTTCCAAAGCAAAGGCTTCTTCAATGCTTTGCACATCCATTCAAACGTTGTTAGGTTAAAATCAAAAAGAAAGCTTTTATGTTTGTCAAATAGTGGAAAAAGACTGTCGGCGTAATGCTCAAAAAATGGGGCGCTACCATAACACGATCTAAGGGTCTCTTTATGCAAACGGGGCCAGGGCTGATCATAAGATATTTTTACATCTCTGATGTTCTGCTGTTGGTGTTTGCCCTTTTCTAAAGGAATGGATAGGGTGATGGTGCCATTGGGCCCGGATATTTTGTATTTGTTGCGCAGGCTTCTTTTTTGATAATTTTCATGTACATCAATGAAAACTTCTGCACTATGCCAATGAGCGGCCAGGTGAACCAGAGGGCCAAAGGTGGTTGATTTAACAATAAATGCCACAAAAACTGTTTTCACAAAGTTAAACATTTGTTGACAACAGCCAGAGTTACAAAACATGTTGTGTTTTTGCTATATTTGTACAATTCAACAGCATTATCTATGTCAAAGGAAAAATTCTCATCCGAAATACAAACTGCCTATCAGTTCTCCGGGCCTTCCCTGATTTTGGGAGCCGCCATGTTTGAAACCGAAGTTTTAAAAGAACACTTTATAAGAGTACCACTAAAAACACTAAACAGACACGGCCTGATCGCAGGAGCCACCGGTACGGGCAAAACCAAGACCCTTCAGGTAATCGCCGAACAATTGTCATCCCAGGGCGTTCCCAGTCTTTTGTTGGACATCAAAGGTGACCTTAGTGGCATTGCAGCCATGGGAACCACCAATGCAAAAATTGAGGAAAGGCACGAAAAAATTGGTCTCCCATTCATTGCAGATGGTTCTCCTGTAGAATTTTTAAGTCTGAGCCAGGACAAAGGATTGAGGCTGCGGGCTACGGTAACAGAATTTGGACCCGTACTTTTTTCGAAAATCCTTGATCTCAATGACATTCAGACGGGGGTGGTCACCCTTGTGTTTAAATGGTGCGACGACAATCAATTGCCACTTATAGATCTCAATGATGTTAAGAAGGTATTGCAGTATTTGTCGAATGAAGGCAAGGAACAAATTGAGCAGGAATATGGCAGTATTTCTTCTACAACGGTGGGAACCATCATGCGAAAAATTGTTGAGCTCGAGCAACAGGGGGCAGAATTATTTTTTGGTGAGCCCTCTTTTGATGTTGAAGACCTCACCCGAAAGGATGAAGACGGCAAAGGAATCATATCCGTACTTAGGGTAACCGACATCCAGGATAAGCCCAAGCTGTTTTCAACGTTTATGCTGCAGATCCTTGCAGAAATTTATGCTACCTTCCCTGAAGCAGGAGACCTCGACAGGCCCAAGCTTTGTTTATTTATAGATGAGGCCCACCTGGTATTTAATGAAGCCAGTAAAGCATTGTTGGATCAAATCGAGAGCATCATCAAATTGATCAGATCCAAAGGCATCGGTATCTTTTTCATTACCCAAAACCCTGCTGATGTGCCAGATGCAGTGCTAAGTCAGCTCGGCTTAAAAGTGCAACATGCGCTCAGGGCTTTTACCGCCAAAGATCGCAAAGCAATCAAACTGGCTGCCGAAAACTTTCCAATCAGCGAATATTATGCTACAGACGAATTGCTCACTTCTTTGGGTATTGGAGAGGCAATGGCAACAGCCCTTAACGAAAAAGGCATTCCCACTCCGCTGGTTCATGTATTTTTACGAGCGCCCCAATCCAGGATGGACATACTCACCGATGAAGAGTTGGCGCATTTGTTGAGAAATTCCAAAATAGCCGCCAAATACAATCAAACCATCGACAGGGAAAGTGCCTATGAAATCCTGTCTGGTAAAATTGAGGAAGCACAGGAAGAGACTACCCAGGCAGAATTGCGCAAGCAGCGGGAAGATTACGAGGAACCGGTCAGGCGTCAGAAAGAGGAAAAATCAACTTTTGAAAAGGTGATTACCAGTTCTACCACCCGGCAAATTGGGTCTACCATTGCCAGAGAACTCACCCGCGGTTTACTGGGTGTGCTGGGTGTTAAAACATCGACAAGAAGAACAAGCACTCGCAAAAAATCACCTTTTTCGTGGTTTTAGGCCAGATAAATCATTGGGTTTTTGAAAAAATTAGACAAGTTCATCCTCAAAAGTTTTGTAGGCCCTTACGTCCTATCTTTCTTCATTGCAGAGTTTGTACTCATCATGCAATTTCTGTGGAAATACATAGACGACATTTTGGGCAAAGGCTTTTCTATGCTGGATATTATGGAGTTGGTATTGTACTATGCAGCTTCAATAACCCCAATGGCTTTACCCATCTCCATCTTGTTATCCTCGGTGATGGTATACGGTGATATTTCTGAAAAATATGAATTGTCGAGCATGAAATCCGCCGGCATTTCGCTGCTCAGGGTCATGCGTCCGGCCATCTACCTTTCGGTGGCAACAGCAATGTTTTCTGTTTTTGCTTCCAATTACGTTAAACCCATATCCACCTATCAATTCAAAAAAAGATTTGACCTCATACGCAAGCAAAAATCTACACTTTCAATAGAAGAAGGTATTTTCAACAATGAGTTTCGCGATATTATAATACGGGTTGGTGAAAAGGCCAGAAATGAGAAAGATGTCAAAGATGTGATCATCTACGATCATTCTCTACCCGACAAGTCATTGCTCAACATGATCAAAGCCGATTCTGCTGAAATGTTTGCCACGGAAGATGGTCATTATTTTGTGATGAATCTGCAAAAGGGAGAACAGTATCAGGAATTGGAACGAAACCGAAAAGACAATGGCCATATGGCCTACCCACTGGTGCGCACAAGTTTTGAAAAATGGTCGAAGGTGATAGATATGAGCAATTTTTATCTCAGCGAATCTGATCTCAACATCAGCCGCAACCGGGAAGACATGCTCAACACCTTGCAGTTGCTCAGGCAAATTGATACCATCAATCTCAACATCCATACCCACAAAAGCAAAGCTGTACTTACCTATGCAGCTTTTGAGGGTAAAAAATTACTCGATCAGGAAAGCTACCAGGAAAGGATCAGGGCAGAAAAAAAAGAAGCTATACCCGTTGCTCCGGAACCAAAAGTGCAAAATCCTGCTATACAAAGACCGTTGCCCAGAAGGTCTTCACCAACTGTAAGCACTGAGAATGCCTACCTGCTTCATAAAGAAAGAATGAAGGAGTTGCAAAAAGAAATCGAAGCCCAAAAGGGTAAGGCCAATGAACCCGTTAAGCCTTTCCAAAACAATGCCGGAAATGGTAGTTTCAGAAGGTTGCCTGAATACAACCTCAAGACAGTTTCTTCATTTTATGAGACCTTTGATAGTGTGACCAGAAACAACATAGTAATGAGGGCCATACCGGCTGTGACAGCCAACATGGATCTTGCCAATGCTGCTTTTTACAATGTAGACAATGCGGTTCACCAAAAACAAATCTACATACTTAGATTGGGGCAACAGTACAGTTTTTCACTGGTGTGTATTTTGTTTTTATTCATAGGAGCACCTTTGGGTTCGATCATTCGAAAAGGGGGATACGGTTATCCCTTGCTGGTGGCAATCTTATTTTATATGCTGTTTATCATTTCTACCATTGTGGGCGAGAAATTGGTTAAAAGCGATACCTTCCCCGGTTGGTTTGGCGCCTGGTTGCCTTGCTTATTGCTTTTACCTTTTGGCATCTATTTCACCTATCAGGCACTGAATGATGCAAGATTTAGCTGGATGGACAAAGTAGAACAGGCAATTTTGAAGGTTTTTAAGCCCTTTGTAACCACAAGCCGATAGTTTTCGTAAATATTGACAAGCTTTTCTTATATTTGTTAATAACATTACTTAGTGTCATTTATGGAAGTGGCTACTTCAAACCAGGCAAGCAAAGAAAACATAAATACATGGATCTCACAGATCCATACCGAATTCAAATTGGCGATGTCGGTAGATTGTGTGATTTTTGGCTATACCGAAGCAGATCTTTATGTAGCCCTAATACCCTGTAACATGCCTCCATACGAGGGCGAATTGTCTTTGGTGGGTGATTTGTTGCACGCCAATGAAGACCTTGACCTGGCTGTGGGCAGGATCTTGTGGGACAGGATAGGCTTGCGAAATGTATATTGTGAACAGGTTCAGACCTTTAGCAAGTTGGGCAGGCATCCCTTGGGTAGGGTGGTGACTGTTGCCTATTATTCTCTGATCAAGGTTGAAGATTATAAAAAGGTGGCCCCCTCCGACTGTCCTTTGGTATGGAAAAAAGTTGACGATGTGGGAAAGCTGGCCTTTGACCACAACGACATCTTTGATTTGTGTCTTGAAAAATTGAGGAGGCAATTGCGTGAACACCCCGTAGGATTTAGCTTGTTGCCCAAAAAATTTACCCTCAATCAACTTCAGCAGCTTTATGAAGTTATACTCAACATATCATTTGATAAAAGAAATTTCCGGCGGAAACTTAAAGTATTAGATGCCATTACAGACACAGGTGAAGTGGAAAGAGACGTAAGGCACAGACCTGCCAAGTTGTATTCCTTTGATGTTGAAAGATTTGAGGCGTCTCCCAAAAATGCATTCATGTTGCCATAAATAAAAAAGGGTCGTAAAACGACCCCTCTATCTTAGTTACTGCCAACCATTAGTTGAGCTGCGCATTTATTTTTTCTGCCAGATTGGCTTTGGTAGTAGTTCCTACATGTTTGTCAACCACCTGACCGTCTTTGATGATAAGGATGGTAGGAATTGAGCGAATGCCATACTGCATTGAGATTTGCGGGTTTTCGTCAACATTTACTTTGCCGATTTTTACCCTGCCGTCAAAATCTTTTGCCAGGTCTTCAACGATCGGACCGATCAATCTGCATGGTCCGCACCATTCTGCCCAAAAGTCAATTACTGCAACACCTCCGGATAAGGCGGTTTCCTTGAAGTTTGCATCTGTGAATTCTAATGCCATTGTCTTATTTGTTTGATAATTTTTTGTAAATATACAACATCTCAAACACCCATTCGGTGACAAAAGTTGCAGACCGGTATCAGGAAGAATATTAATGCTTTGTTAAATGACCGCTGGCCGACAAATCAACATTGGCTCGATCAGGCGCCGACCTTGCTTTCTCCCGCAAGAGGTATACGATCCAGCATTTCCTTGATCTTGTCTCTGTGTTGGAAGAAAGTAGGCAATTCTGCTTCTGGCATGGGTTTGGCGGGTTGGAAAACCTCCCTTAAGTGGTTGACCTGTCTGCCATTTTTCCAGAATCGGAAACAAACATGTGGACCCGTAGCCAGACCGGTAGATCCAACATAACCTATGGTTTGACCCTGTCTTACCCTTGTACCTCTTTTAACGCCTTTGGCATAACCCTGCATGTGCAGGTACTGGGTTTGGTAAACTTTGTCGTGTTTGATTTTTACATATCTACCGTTATTGCCGGTATAGGCTGCTTCTTCAACAACGCCATCTGCCACTGCTCTGATGGGGGTGCCATAGGGGGCAGCATAGTCTGTACCCAAATGTGGTATGGTCTTACGGCGGATGGGGTGGAACCTTCTCATGTTAAAGCCCGATGAGATTCTTGTGAATTTAACCGGTGATTTGAGGAAAGAACTTCTTGCCGGACGGCCTTGATAATCATAATATCCATTGAAATCACCATTTTCGTATAATACGCTGTAATGATCCCCGGATTCATTTTTATAATAGGCTCCAATCAATTTTCCCATGCCAATCTCCTGGCCGTCGATGTATTTTTTCTCAAAAACGACTTTGAACTTATCTCCTTTTTGCGTGTGGTAAAAGTCGACAGAAGAGGCAAGCGCATCTTCCATTTTATCAATAATGGCAGGATTGACACCCCTTTCTGATAATGTGTTCCATAAGCTGGTTTCGATTTCTCCGGAAGCGGTTTCAACACAGGTTTCAAATGCTCTTTCGTAAAGATTGATAGATACACTGTCTCTCAGATCATATACTACATAATGAAGAGGACTAGGTTCATATACAAGGGCGCAGGCTTTGCTGCAGCTGTCTTGCCTTACAATGTGGTATTCTCTGCCCGGTCTCAGGTTGGTTACCTTAAAGATGTCTTTTGCCTTTTGTTCCAAAAGATGGATAACATCACCTCCGATGCCATTTTCAGACAAGATTTCACCCAAAACCTCACCCTTATTTACACGATAAGTCGAAAGGTGGTAATTGCCGGTATCAAATCCAAAAATAACGGGGTTGTTTTTGTCCTGTACAATGGATTCAGCAATACCAAAATGCTGATTAGCAATACTTTCAATTTTTTTATAGCCGGATATCAGTGTCAGTGCCAGCAGACAGGACATCAATATGTCCACTCTTACAGCTGACTTTTTTTGCTGTATCTTGTTTTTGTGCACGGTTTCAGTTTTAAATTGTAATATTCGCTAACCGCGCAAAGATAGCCCTCGCGAGCTGGGAATTTTGTTTTCAAATTGTTATTGAAATCTTAAAATACCCGGTTTCTTTGCGATCGCAAAATAAGCACAATCTGCCAAAGAGAACCAATTTTTATATGCCTTTTTCGAAAATAACAAACAATTCATTGCCAAAACGCGGGGGTATCGAATTATACGCATCAGACATTTCTTTAATATGAAATTTGTCTCCAAATAATATTTGGTATTCCTCTCTTGTGCCTCCAAAAGGGGGGCCATGTTTTTCGAAATGACTTTTAAAAAGTAAGCCTGCTATTTTGCCCCCGGGATTCAGCAATTGATAACATTTTTCAACATAAGCCATCCTCAATTCAGGATCCAGTGCGCAAAAAAACGTCTGCTCAACAATGAGGTCGTAACTTCCCTTCAATTCAAAAAAATTGCATTGGATAGCCCTTATTTTTTCATTGCCTTCAAATCTCTTTAACGGTACAGCAGACAGATCACAGACCGTTATGTTTTGAAAAGCTTTTTCTGAAAGATAATCTGCTTCATACGCATTGCCCGCTCCAGGTATCAGAATTGAAACTTCTTTGGACACAAGCTGATCGAAATAAGCGGTGAGAGGGGGCGAAGCCATGCCCATATCCCAGCCAGTTTCATTTTGAATGTATCGCTGTGTCCAATATTGTTCTCCAAGGTTTTCCTTATTCATGGGCAAGACTTATTTTTACAATGAATAACAAAGATAGTGACTATTAATTGCAGGGGAAAATTGATCGACCTAAGCCTTCCAAAGGTGATGGGCATTCTCAACATAAACGATGATTCTTTTTATGAAGGTAGCAGGGTGCAAAACGCTAAACTTGCCCGCGATAAAGCCGAAAAAATGTTGGCTGAAGGAGCCACTTTTGTTGATGTAGGTGCCATGTCATCCAGACCCGGAGCCAGACTTCTGGACGCCCAGGATGAATGGCAGGTATTGCAGCCGATTTTGGCGGAATTGATGAACGTTACTGACATAATAATCTCGGTGGATACAGTTTGGTCTTATACAGCACAACGAGCATTGGATCAGGGTGTGCACATCATCAATGATATCAGCGCCGGCAGCCTGGATGAAGGTATGATGAGTACCTTAAACATGTTCAGCGATGTACCTTATATAATGATGCACATGAGAGGCAGGCCTGAAACCATGCAACAGCAAACAAATTATGAAAATGTGGTTTTGGATGTTCTCAAATATTTTTCGCATAAAATAAGACAGGCTCGCGATTGTGGTATTAAAGACCTCATCATCGACCCGGGCTTTGGCTTTGCCAAAACGAAAGAGCAAAGTTTTGAATTGCTAAAGCATCTAATGGAGTTCCAGATATTTGACCTTCCCATATTGGCCGGTCTTTCCAGGAAAAGTATGTTGTACAAGACACTTAATGTGCAGGCAGCAGATGCACTAAATGCAACTTCGGTGGTAAACACAATAGCCCTCATCAACGGTGCATCAATATTGAGGGTACACGATGTAAGAGAAGCAGTAGAGGCTATTGAGTTTTATAAACTTGTAAAACCCTGATTAAAAAGTAGGACAGAAGGCGTCGGAATTTTCATACTGGCCAAAATAATTGAGCGAAATTTCAAAAGTGCTCATGCCATAATGGTCATTAAACAAGTCGGATGTATTGTAATCATAGGAAAGTCCAAGATTCAGACCTTTGTAATCGTAACCAACAATGACCATAACCGACTCAAGAGCAGTGCTGTTGAGCCTGTTCGAAAATCTCAGCCCGGGCCCGAAGTAGAACTTTTTACCTTCAGATCTGGGGTTTTTATAGGTAAACAGGGTGCTCAGCACGTACATTTTATGCTGATCCTGGCTCATGTACAATACTCTGGGCTGAAATGAAAATGCATCAGAAGTAGGCAGTGAATAAGAAGCATGCACCGACCATCTGGGGTCAAGTACTGCATTTACATTAAGGTCTTTATCTACAAAATCTTCTTTTCCAAAGAATGAGATATTGGGAGAGGTAACGTGAAATACACTGATGCCGGCATTGAATTCGCGGTCAGAGGTGGAGGTATATGAATAGTCTACACCAAGACTCATATCAAAAAAGCCGATGTTGTTGCCAGGCAACAATTCAAGCGTTTCATTGGAGTAGGCATCAATGGCGTTGAACTGATCTCCAAAAGTGAGATCTTCATAATTGAGCGACTTTTGAAAAATAGCGGCCTGATAACCCAGTCCTATGTATTGTTTGGTTTTTTTATCCAATAGCTTGTGATATGACCCGGTAAGAGCTATTTGTGTGGTATTTAAATCATACCGGCTTATTTGGTCTGAGAAAAACATAATACCCAAAGCTGCGATATCGGGGTCATGCCTTCCAACCATAAACTTACTTTCTCCGGTGGCTGTAAAGGTAGCGTACGGTCTGTCAATGGCGGGTCTCCATTGATCTCTGTAGTTCATTCCTACTTTGAATAAGCCGTTGAAATTGCCTACCAGGGCAGGATTTACATAGGCGGGCACCTGGTAGTATTGTGTAAAATGGGCGTCCTGGCCTTGCACCAAGTTGAATGAGCATACCAGAAGAAACAGCGTGCGGTAAACCATTTTATAGGGGGACAAATTCATGCGACAAAACTATACAATTGTTTGATTTGGTCAAAATAATACATTTTGATTCTGTTAAATAGAAACACAATCTGGGAAATAAATGCTCTTTTTGGACCGTTGAACAATCAAATCGGGCTTTACGAAGCTTTCTATCCATGTAAAAACGTTCAAAAATGGGCAATATTGGTTAAAATTTGAAAAAAAATCAAAAGAACATATTACAATTATTCATAATATGTTAAATTTGCACTATCAATACCAAAATCGATTAATCATGCAGCGACTGATGTTGTGGGTGGTCTTATTTACTACCTCATTGGGCTTATCTGCCAAAACATTTCAACCATATTACCACAGTGTAAAAGTGAAAAGTGGTGACGCCATATCGACCCTATTGGCTCGTTATGAATTGTCGGCACACGACTGTGACGTAGATAAGTTTTATGCCCTCAATGACATGAAGAAGGGGGCTAAACTATTGGCGCACAAAGAATACAAACTTCCCATTAAAATTTACCACTACAATGGCAAAAGCATTCGGACTACTCTAAAAATAGACGATGTGGATGTAGCCCTGGAAATTCAGAAATTCAACGAAAGACTCCACAAAAAAGGATTGAGAAAAGCGTCATTCAAAGACAATCGCCAATTGTGGGTACCTTACCACAAGCTGGGTTGTGGTGCTTCTGAAGAAGATGAGCCTTTGGCGGTTGAAGTAAAGAAATCAGACAAAAAAGTAGAGAAGATAAACGCAGGGGCTGACAAAAAAAAGGAGAACATTGATGAAGAAGTGGTGGTGAAGGTAAAAGCCAAATCCACCAAATCACCTTCAAAGCCAAATGGCAAATTTGAGGATCATGAGATTTTTGGTGAAAAATACAGGAGTGTCAACATGTTTGATGATCAGCTTGCGGGTCAGGTATTTTATATTTCCAGTGGTCACGGCGGCCCGGACCCGGGTGCCCAGTGCACAGATCTGGCACATACCTTGTGTGAAGATGAGTATGCTTACGATGTTTCATTGCGTTTGGCCAGGGACCTGATCCAGCATGGAGCCACCGTGCACATGATTGTACAGGATGATAATGATGGTATCCGGGATGACGCTTTTTTGGATTGTGATACCGATGAAAATTGCAATGGCAGGGATCTTCCACTTCGACAGCTTGATCGCCTGAAACAACGTGCCGATCACATCAACAGGCTTTACCGAAAGTACAAAAAGCAGGGCATAAAAAAACAAACAGCGGTGATGATCCATGTGGATTCCAGAAACAAAGAGCAGAGACAGGATGTATTCTTTTATCACTATGGAACAGATAAGGATGCCAAAGACCTGGCTTACAATCTGCAGGCAACTTTTGAGGACAAATACGACCAGTTTCAGAAGGGTAGGGGTTATAAGGGCTACGTTGATAATCGTGGCTTGTATATGCTTCGCAAGGTAGATCCTACCGCAGTTTACATTGAGCTAGCCAACATTCGCAACAAGAGCGATCATATTCGTCTGATGGAAGCCGCCAACAGACAAGCCCTGGCCAACTGGCTTTTTGAGGGTTTAACCGGCATAGAGTAAAATGTCAAAGGGTGGGCTTGCGCTGGCACTCCTGACCTTTGCCAATGTATTTATGACACTGGCGTGGTATGGGCATTTGAGGTTGCATGATTATAAATGGTTTTCAAAACTTGGCCTCTTTGGCATCATCCTTATAAGCTGGGGCATTGCATTCTTTGAATATTGCCTTCAGGTCCCGGCTAACAGAATAGGATATATGGGTAACGGAGGTCCATTCAACCTTTGGCAATTAAAAGTTATTCAGGAAGTTATTACGCTTGTTGTTTTTACCGGCTTTACACTCCTGGTATTTAAAAATGAACAATTTCGGTGGAACCATGCCATCGGCTTTGTTTTCCTGGTACTTGCCGTATATTTCATTTTTAAAAAGTGAGACGGTTTACATATCGGCACTCATGCTAATGGTCACCCTGGTGCCCTTTTCATTTTCAGTCTCCCTGTCTACAATAGAAAAACTAATGGGTGCCCCGGTTTTTTGTTCCAAAAACCTCAGCCTGTCTTTAGTGATTTGCATGCCCAGAGATTTGCCTTTGAGGCTGGCGGCTCTCTTGAGGGTCTGACTTTTATTATAGCCAATGCCATTGTCTGTAATTGTAATGGTTATTAATTGGCCGGAGGTCTGAAAATCCACTTCAAGCAAGCCTTTGCCTTCATCAGCTGCAATGCCATGCCAGATTGCATTTTCAACTATAGGTTGCAGCAACATTGTTGGTATCCATGTATTGTGAATATCGAGTTTGGAGTCTACCGTTATTTTGAAATCAAGCTTATCATCCATCCTCATTTTTTCAGTCTCAAGGTATAAACTCAATATTTCAATTTCTTCATCTAAAGTGATAAACGATTCGTTGATGTTTTCAAGGTTTTTTCTCAAAAGCCTGGAGAATCGGGTAAGGTAATTGTTGGCTTTTTTTGCGTCTCCACCATGTATTTCCTGTTGAATGGCACTGAGGGAGTTAAAAATAAAATGAGGATTGATCATGGCCTGGAGCGATTTGAGCTGAAGCCGGTTGATTTCCTGTTCATAATTGAGCTTGGTTTGCTGCTCGGATTTTAATTTTTTAATTTTCCTTCTGTAATTGAAATAAAACCAAACGAGAACACTGCTGCCCAATAGAGTATAAAACCACCATGACAAATAGAAGGGTCTTTCGACTTCAAATCGATGTATCAGTGCTTTACTCCAGCTGCCCTTAGGATGCCTAACCCTCACCTGAAGGGTATAATCACCGGGTACGAGCGCATTGAGTTCAAGTTGGGGAAAGGCCAGACTTAACCATGGGCTGGAATTGATTTTGTATTGAAATTGTAAAACTTCAGGCAAAGAAAAGGTAGGTGCAGAAAATGAAAATGTTACATGTCGGTCGTTATATTTCAATACCAACGCATCATCTAACTTCATTTGTTTGCCTTTGTACAGAATTTCGGTCAAATACAATTTAGGTGCTTTTCCCGAAAATTGATTGGCAGCTGCATGATCAAAGACATGAATGCCGGTGAGTGATGCAAGATATATGCGATTGTCATTTACGAAAACATCATTTATCTGTTGGGGGCTGTTCATCATTACAGTGTTGGGTTGTGTAACCGTCCATTTGTTATCACTATTTTTATATACTTTGTTCAGTCCTTTATTGGAGCACACGTAAAGGTCCCGTTTGTGCACAAAAAAGCGAGTGCAATGGTTGCTCAGCAGGCCATGCTCGGTTGTAATTCTTGATGCAATCTTTTCATTGTGGATTACCAGAATTCCATAGCCCATGACCGAAACGAGCAGGTCTTCCCCTACAACGGCCATTTGTTCTATGCGGTTAGAAAAGGCTGCCGACAAAGACGACAATGGATGCACGCGATGATCTTCAACTTTAACTATACCATCAATGGTACTTATCCAAAGTTGATCGGCCTCATTTAATGCAAGAGAAAAAATTCTTTTTGAAGGCATTTCAAGGCGCCTTGCAATCAAATTTTTTTCTTCCAATGAAGTTTTATGAAGTACATGGATGTTTTCCTGTGAAGCAATATATATATTGCCTTTCGAATCAACTGCAAAATCCTTAATGGGTTGGAGTTTCAGTAATTTATTGCCAGGCATTTCCAGAAATACTTTCTGAATGCGTTGATCTGAATTGGGATTATAAACAAAAAAACCTTCATCTGATGATATAAGCATGCTGCCACCAGGATGATTTCGGATTTTGCCAACCCTACCTACAGATACGTTGTCTTTTGTTAGCTGAAAATGATGGGCTTTGTTTTTGGAAATCACGTCCATGAATTCATATTTATGTCCTGCCCAAATTTGACCACCAGGATCAACACATACAGCAAAGGTATTGCTTTCGTACAGGCCATTTTTCTCAGAGTAATGCTGTGTTGATTCAAAGTTTCGGGGTAGCATAAATATTCCACTGCCATATGATGTAAACCAATGATTGCCTTCTGAATCAATTGTAGTGGAAGTGATGTAATTATCCTGCAATAATTTTTCTTTTAATACATATACTCCTTTTGTTAATTCATAATGGTAAACTCCTTTTTTATCTACTGCCAGCCAAAGTGACTTTTCATCCTTGCTGTAAAAATCAATGACTGTCCTCATGGGTAAAGAGTCCAAGGCAACCAATTTGTGATTGCCAGATGAATCTATTTTAAGTACTTGTTTTCCGTCAAAGGCCATCAGGCTGCCTGTTTCTGTCTGGGTCCAGGAATTGAATAAAAATTCAGAGAGCCGGCTTGATTTTGTGCCATATTCAGGCAGGTGGTAAATATGATTTCTGTTGAGTGTAACCCTGCCTTTTTTGTGTTGAAATACAGTAATGTGGTTTTTATTGGGAAGGACTTGTACATGATCTGGCCACCTAATCAGAGATGGATTGTTGGAGTTGTTGTACACCCATATAGAATCATGGTCATTGGCATAAAATGTTCTGTAAAATTGGCCGTAGCCCAGTTTCTTAAGCAATGGGCTGTTTTTGATTGACAACATTTTGTTGCCTTCCATTACATTGAGTGAACCATTAAAACAAAACAACCAGATTCTGTCTTTAGGGTCGCGGCGAATTTTTAGAATTTCATTGTCTGCCAATCCGTCGTTGACCGTGTAATTTTTCCAAAGTCGACCGTCAAATATGGAAATTCCTGTATTTGTGGCAAACCACATATAGCCAGCTTTATCCTGAAGTGCATCATATACTATATTACTGGTGAGACCGTCACTGGTGGTATAATGCCTGATAGGATAAGATTGTGCAAGGCCAAATAGGGGAAGACACCATAGTATGAAGAAGTACTTCATATTTTGCGGGATACAGCATTGATGGCATTCATAAAATCTTCGAGCCTTCTTCTGCTCACTGGCAACCGCTTTCCATTGGTAAGAATGGCTTCACTGCCTTCTGAAGTGCTGTAAGATTTAAGAAAATAAATATTGATGATGCTGGATTTATGTATTCTGAAAAATTGGGCAGGATCAAGGATTTCCTCAAATTCCCTTATTGGGCGGGAGGTCATGATGCCAGGTGCATCGATAAAATGTAAATGGGTATAATTTCCATCGGCTTCCAGGTGGGTAATATCTTGTACCTGCACCATGTGAAAGCCTGCAGAATGAGGCAGCGTTAGTTTGCCAGGATATTGCTGAGTCGGCGTTAAGTCGGCTGCCTGATCCAGTGCTTGTTTGTATTGCAACCAGGAGGACGATTTTTGAATTAACGGAAGTAAGCCAATGCTTTTTTGTAATGCTTGCAACAACTCAAATTCGTCAACCGGTTTTAATATGTAATCTATGGCATTTGCTTTGAAAGCCCGGATGGCGTGTTCGGTATACGCGGTTATAAATATGGTTAAAAAGGGTGAGGTTTTGACACTGTCCAAAAATTCAAAACCATTTTCCTTTGGCATATTGATGTCGAGCAAGATGATATCTACCCCCTTTGAATTAACTATGGCTCTGGCTTCTGCAGCGCCAGCAGCCTCGTTGATAGAATCATATTGAAAATCACTTTCTTCAATGATGCGTTTTATGCCCTTCCGGTTATGGACCTCATCGTCGACGATCAAAATGCGGGGTAATTGATGACTCATGTTTCAAATATAATGGCTTACATCCATATTTCAAATAGGAATGATGAATATAAAAAGAAACAGGGGCAGTATTTGCCCCTGTTCTATTTGTGTGTTTGAAGTTGTATTACTCAATGATGAGTTTTTGTGTGCTGAAGTTGCCGTTTTGATGTGTAAAGCGCAGCCAATACATACCTGATGTATAAGCACTCAAGTCAAGGGTAATTTCATTGTTTCCTCTTACAGCCATTCCATTTTCTCTTTGAATCAATCTGCCCTGAAGATCGAAAATTTCGAGTAGATAGCTGCCTGTCTCAACCGAAGATACGAATAATGTGGCTTGTTGACTTGCTGGGTTTGGATACAAATCTACTGACTCTAAAGCCATTGGATTGTACTTTGGCAATGCCGAAGTGCAGGACACAACAGATATGAACTTTGATCTAAAGGATGATACTGCCCCACAAGGAACCGATGCCTGAACAGCAATACTGCCGGAGGAAGCACCCCAGTTGACCACTACGGAATTGGAGCCTTGTCCGCTAACGATCGTACATCCGTTTGGCACGACCCAGTTATAGGTGTAACCTGGAACATTCGTTACAGAAAACACAACACCTTGAGCATTGGGACAAACAGAACTGACGGATTGTATGGCTGAGGGCTGCGCAGGATTGCGTTGAATCGTTAAGTTTCTGTTTCCACTGGATCCAATACAATTGACAGCCTTTACAGATAGTACTCCTGATGTACCAAATCCAGCGCTAAATGCGATCGTCACCGTTGTACTACCCTGACCGCTAACTACAGATGCATTGGCAGGTGCCGTCCATGTGTAGGATGTTGCATTGTTCACCGGATTGATGGTATATGTTTGAGTGGTATTGGGGCATACCCCCTGACTTAAACCACTGATGGTACCTGGTGTAGCAGGTGCATTGGTGTATCTCAATACCTGTCTGCAGAAATTGGCACTTTGGCCGCAGGCATTCACTGCTTTTACGCACAAATTGCCCGTATTGTAGGTATTTGAAAAGTTAAGGCTTATACTGTTGGTATTTGAACTCCCGGATGCTCCGGAAGGTAATGTCCAGATGTAGGATGTAGCACCAGTAACTGCTGGTACTGAAAAGACTACATTGGTTTGGTTCCTGCATGCCCCGGAAGGACCATCAATTTGAAGGGGTGTTGTGGGTGCCTGATTGGAGGATGATACTACAAAAGAGCCGGTTTTCGTACAACCATTCGCATCCGTTACTGTAACCGAATAAGTGCCTGATCCAATATTGGCCAAATCTTCAGTGGTAGCCGTATTGCTCCATAAGTAGGTGTAAGGATTGGCTCCATTGGTTGCTGTAAGGTTGATACTTCCGGTTGCCACATTGCTGCACAAAGTAGGTGCTATTGTTGCTGATAATGTAATGTTGCAACACATTTCGTCAATTTGCTGGTTGCAATTGTCGTCAACGCCATTGCCGCAAATCTCCTGTGCAGCCGGGTTGATGGCCGCGTTGTTGTCGTCACAATCCGTATTGTTCGAAGCATAGCCCGAAGGAGGAGTAGCCGCACAAAGTGATGCCGTGGTAGAGGAACCAAAGCCGTCTCCATCTGCATCCACATAATAGGTTATCGGAGTATTTACAGCAGCATTGTTGTCGTCACAATCTGTATTGTTCGAAGCATAGCCAGAAGGAGCTGTTGCCGCACAAAGTGAAGCTGAGGTAGTGGATCCAAAGCCATCACCATCTGCATCCACATAATAGGTTATCGGGGTATGGATAGCCGCGTTGTTGTCGTCACAATCTGTATTGTTCGAAGCAAAGCCAGAAGGAGGAGTAGCCGCACAAAGTGAAGCTGAGGTAGTGGATCCAAAGCCATCTCCATCTGCGTCTACATAATAGGTAATTGGAGTATGTACAGCTGCATTATTGTCGTCACAATCCGTATTATTGGAAGCATAGCCTGAAGGAGCTGATGCCGAACAGAGTGATGCAGTGGTAGTAGAACCAAAGCCGTCACCATCTGCATCCATATAATAGGTTATCGGAGTATTTACAGTTGCATTATTGTCATCACAATCTGTATTATTCGAAGCATAGCCCACAGGAGGCGCAGCTGAACAAAGTGCAGCAGTAGTTGTGGATCCAAAGCCATCTCCATCTGCATCTACATAGTAGGTCAGAGGTACATGAACCACCGCATTGTTGTCATCACAATCTGTGTTATTATTGGCATATCCTGGGGGCGCTATGGCAGAACAGAAGGTGTCAATTGTTTGTGATCCAAAACCATCACCATCTGCATCCAGATAATAGGTATAAGGGGTGTAAACGGCTGCATTGTTGTCATCACAATCCTGGTTGTTGGTGACCCAGCCGGTTGGTGGAGAAACCAAACAAAATGACCCCGTTGTTTGTCCGCCGAAACCATCGCCATCGAGGTCAGCATAGTAAAGCTGAGTGTCATGGATGGCAGGATTGTTGTCATCACAATCATTGGCCAACAATACATAACCCGTTGGTTGGCTGCAGGCTAAGAGGGGAGCTTCGATTTGCCCCCAGCCGTCACCATCATTGTCAGGGTACCATGTTTGTGGAGTAGCCTGCGTTATGGTAATGGTATCGCGTCCTACACAACCCACATTGTCATAAACCCGTACACTGTATTCTCCGGGCTGATTGACAACAATCGACTGTGTATTGCCTCCATTACTCCAAAAATAATCTTGTCCTGCGGTTGCTGTGAGGGTAAGAGATTGGTTACCACAAAGCATGGTGTCAGCAGAGGATGTAATGTTAACTGTATTGAACATATTCATATATTCACGTATGCCAAAAACTGCATAGCCACTGGATGTGTTCCAGCCTTCCAAAACAATATAGTAAGTGGTGGAAGGTGCAGCATCAAATACCATCACAGTTTGTTGCCCACAACGAGGTCCATCGTCCATAGAAGTAATATGCACACCATTGGCATCCAGAATATGGAGGTAGGTGTCAAAACCACTGCCACAGGTACCAATAATTATAGAATCTGTGCAAGCCCCAGTGGTATATCTGAAAAATACATCGTTAGACGCCTGATTATTAGGGCCGGTGTAGTCATTGTTGAAACCAGATCCCGCGCCTGTATTGAGCTGGGCATAGAATTCATGTTGTGCAATGATTGGATTGGATATCAAATCTCCTATCCTCGGTATTACAGTAACGGGAAAGTCAGGTGAGTATGCATCTGCACAATTGTATGATCCTGTTACTACCCTCAATAAATAACTACCGGGAGCAGCAATGGATGTGTTGACGATGGAAGTTACCAAGCCTGGTATGGTTGTCCAGCTTGTGCCACCATTGGCAGAAATCTGCCAGTAGACATCATTACCATTCTGGCCGGTTACTGAAAATGTAGAAAGGGTGCCGTTGCCGGCGTAGATGGTAGACGGGCCACTGATCACACCTCCGTTAAGTGGGGTGTTACATGGTGACACCAGTTCAAATGTAATATCATCCAGTCGAAGATTACCCATATTTGCATTGCTGAAAACCCTGAAGCCCACATAATAAATGCCAGTGGAGGCTGGCGTTATAACCGCCGAATTTGCTACGCTGTAAGTCGCATTACCAATGGCCGTATTGCTGAAAACTGCATTGGATGTCATTGCATTTGCATTAGGAGCATTTCCCCACTTCACTTCCAGCATTTCTGGCAGGGTAGTAGAGTTGCCTCTATACCAAAATCTGACACCATAACTATTGCCTGCTGTCATGGATAAAGGAAGTGAAAATAACCAATCATTCGCGGCTTGCGTAGCATTTTTCGCATACGAAGGACCATAAGGAGATGTACGCGGCCCTGAATTGGAAACAACCCACGTATTGGCATCCCCGTTTACATTTTGTACCGACCATCCGCAAGGAAGGGAAGATGCATTGAACTTTTCTGTATGGGGGTAATTTACTACCGTTGGGTCTATGTATGTAATGACTGATGCAGCGGTTGTAGTAGTATTGGAACCGCAACTAATGGCGCATCTTACCCATAAGTTGGTATTGATGGTGACTGAAAAATTGTTGGCAGTCGCTCCGGTTACAGGTGAATAAGTAAGGCCGTCTGTGCTGGTTTCCCATTGAAAACTTGTACCAGAATTGTAGGCAGATTGAAGTGAAAAAGTAACATTGGTAGGTACGCAAAAAGATGTGCTTGTAGCCAAAACAGTTGTAGTGGGTGGGGCACCATTGCAGGTCATGCCTAATGCCATTTGTACTGCTGCATAGGCATTTACCCTGCCATAACCCAAATCATTGCTCCAGGTGCCATTGGGTTGGTTGGTTGGATTGCTGATATAACCATAACCCCCTACTTTTTCGCAGGATGATTCCAGAATTTGCCTGGCCTGTGTCATGGTAAGTGCAGGATTGGCAGATAAGATCAGGGCCATCACGCCTGCTGTATTGGGACAAGCGGATGAGGTGCCATTAAAGGTAGGATAGTAATCATCAATACTATAACCGGCGGTACCTGAAATATCGGTGGTGAATATTTTTACTCCGGGGGCAGCAACATCTGCATTGGTACCATAATTGGATCCCCAGCTTTCGCCATCGCAACTAGTATATGATTTTCGCTGATTGCACATACTCATAGCAATGACTGCAATGGTGTTGTTGTTGGAAGCAGGGAAAGACACACTGGAATTAAAATTGCCGGCAGCAAAAATAACAGGACTACCTTTTCCGTTCCTTCCTTGTGTGACTGCTCTGCCAATGGCATCATTGATTAAGGTGGATGAAGGCCCGCCACCCCAGGAGTTGCTTAATACATCTGCTGCACCGTTGTTCCATGCCCAGTCGATGGCTGTGCTGATCCATGTGTCGTTGGTCACCCAGGAAGAGTTCGAACTGTAGGCAATTCTTATTGGAACAATTTTAACACCATATGCTACCCCCGCTAAGCCCAAACCATTGTTGCCGATGGCTCCAATGATTCCTGCACATCCGGTACCGTGGGCATCATTGCCCTGTGGGCCACCATTGCTACCCAGCCCGGTGGCATCAAAGCCCGGAAGTAGATTTGCGGCGAGATCAGGATGATTGAGGTCAACCCCTTCATCGATCACAGCTACTTTTATTGTTGATGATCCTGTGACAAGGTTCCAGGCATTGAATACATTCATGTCTGCTCCAGGAGTGCCGTTGTATTGATTGGCGGAGCCCGTATTGTTGAGAGACCATTGGTATCCTAAAAATGGATCATTGGTATTCATTTTGGCCAATATCCTTATTAATTCAGGTTCTACGGCCTGGTATTTACCAGTTTCATAGAGTCGCTGTGATATTTGAATGGCGTCTAGTGCACTACCCTTTTTTATTTCTCCAAAATAAACAAGTTGGTCATAGGCATAGGCTTTGGAAAGTGTCAAGCCAAATTTTTGTGCATCATTTTTCAGTTGATCCAGCGTTGAGAGAGACTTTAACTTAATTATGATTCTTTGTGTTGGAATGTGTGCTGTTTGATCTTCATACAACAAAACAGGGCTTACTGCTTCTACCAATGAAGAAGTATTTATTTTTTCAATGAGTGCCGAAAGCGATTTTGAATCTTTGATTTTTGCATTGATTGAAAACAAGGTGTATCCCGCCAACTCGTGCAGTTGAGAACCCTCTTTTGAAGAAATGTCCCTGAATTGTTTCTCAATTTGTTGGAGGGCATCTGTTTTTGCCTCTTTGGGCAATTTTACGGCAATGCGAACATTGGAAGCACGAAAGTTTTCTTTGCCCTGAGGACTGTTGTATGAATAATCGCCTTCCAAAGTTCGTCCGGTATCGTATGGTACCAAATCTTGCTGTGCAAAGAGTGAAACCTGAAAAGATATCAGGAGCAGCATCAATGCCTGAATGGGTTTTCTGTAATTCATTGTTGAAATTTTGTTGAACTTCAAAGCTAAATACAGTTCCGGGCAGCTCTTTCCTAAATATGGAAATGGGTCAATCCCTTTCACCAACGGTTGCCTTTACCGTACCATTGGATGAATGTAAAAAAGGCGACTGTTTTAATTGTTTTTGTACCTTTTTGAGTTATTTAGTATGGATTATTTGTTCTCCAAACGGAGTACTCCCCTTGGACAAACTGCACTGCAAATGCCGCAGCCTACACAGGAAGCGCGTTTAATGTCGGCTCCTCTCTGAGCATAGGATTTTACATCGATGCCCATTTCGCAATAAGTACTGCAATTGCCACAACTAATGCACTGGCCATGATTGGTGGTAATTCTAAACCTGGAAAAATGTTTTTGTAAAATGCCCAGATATGCCGCCATCGGACAGCCATACCTGCACCAAATGCGGGCACCCAGTAATGGATAAAAACCAACGCCAACGATGCCAGAAAAAACAGCTCCTATCAACAAGCCATAGTAGTGTGAAAGAGGATAGCTGATTGAAGACAAATAGCCTGTGGTATTCGTAATCAGTACCAATATTGTCATAACAATCACAAAAGCCAAAATGGTGTATATCAAAGCCCTTTCCCATTGCCAGGCTTTTATGCTTTTTACAGACAAGGACCTTAATGAGTCCCCTGCTGTTTCCGCAAGTCCTCCACATCCACATACCCACGAACAATACCATCTTTTGCCAAAATAATAGGTGAGAATAGGCGTAATCACTAAAAATCCAAGGGTGCCCCAGATCAAAACAAAGATGCCAAATCGACCCGATGACAGCAATTGATGAATGTTCCAGTCAAAATAAAAATAGTACTGTAAGGGCCAGAAATTTTTAAGATCAACGTAGGGTTTATTAAGACTTTGGAGAATTTCCGGAATTAAAAAAGCAAAACACAGTTGAAAAAAAACAATGCTGAAAGTTCTGTAAACCTGGTATGGATTGTGCCTGAATTTATAAATAAATCGTATACCCATACTCAATATTACCATAGTATACAGGACTCCATATACAAACCACTCACTTGCCGGCTTTCTTTTTAAGAAAATACTCAGGCCATCATACAATGCTATCAGGCCAGTATTATTTTCTCCCCCTGCGGAAAGGCCCAGCCATTGGGGTTTAAGATACAATAATGTGTAAAACAGGGTTAGTATTGAGGCGATTACAATCGGACTTAGTTTTTTAGATTTGGATTGGGTTTGATAAAGAGGTTGGTGATTTCTTTCTTTTTGTTTTTCGCTATGCAAGCCCAGGAGTGTGAGTCCAAAAAATGCAGCACAAAGTGAAAAAAGACCTCCCCAAGTTGCAGGTAAAAAAGACAAATTAAACAAAGCCAAAAACTGATATGTAAGTCCAGACCAAAATAATATGTGATAGCCTGTTATGGCTGTGCGCTCACTACTTTGAGCTAAGAGGCTAAGACTTTTTGGATTCATGGACGTCATTGTTAATAGTGTCTTGGTATAAACCCTCGTAATTATTTTTCGTTATAACCTGCATTTTGGCGACCATGTTGCTCAAACGATTCGCACTAAATTCTACATCATAATGGGCGGCTCCAATTTCACTTAATACTTGTTGGAGCGGTGCTTGATGTTTTATCCAATGATCACAAACGGTTTTGCGCAATCGGATGCCTAAAGAAAGAATTCCGGTGAGTTGTTGATATTCATCAAATGCCAGCCTTAGCGAGCAATTTTCATTTGGATGCTGCCAGAAATAATGGCTTTCATTTTTTATAGGAGCCATTGACATTTGGCCATACATTTGATATTCGATATCAAAAAAACGTGCTCCATTGTAATGAATGCCAGCATCGTATGGTCGCCCTGTACCCATGATATTTTGAGCTACCACCTCACCCATTTTTTTCGCTGTGTGCCAGATGGCTTCGACCCTGTTTTGTGTTTCTGGTCCATTTAATTCTACACAGTCACCTGCAGCAAAGATAGCATCGTCATTTGTTTTTAGGAATGGATCGACCAGGATGCCGCGATTAAGTGCCAAGCCACTTTTTTGTAACCAGCCAACATTGGGTTCAACTCCTATAGCAATGCCCAACATGTCGCATGGTATTGATCTACCCTGGCTTGTCTGTACTGATGTCAACTTGTTGTTATTATAAATAATCGAACTTAGTGTATCTGAGCAAATCACATTAATACCTTTGCAACTGATATGGCTTTGAACCAAACGGGATTCCTGCACAGGTAAGCTACTTTTCCAAAATGAATCATCTCTGATTAGTAAGTTTACCTCCATTCCTTTGGAAAGCCACATTTCTGCCATCTCAATGCCGATCAGACCGCCCCCAACGATTACTGCTTTTTGAGGCTTTTGGCAAAGTTGCCTGTTCATTTTTTCCAAATCGGTCAAATGGTAGAGCACGTGTACATGATCACTCATTGTGCCATCAAGATTGGGTAATATGGGCTTTGATCCCGTGGCAATAACCAACGTGTCGTATTCAATTTTTCTGCCTGACTCCAGATCCAGTATTTTTTGGATACGATCAAGATGACTTACCCGGTCGGTTATCATTTCAATAGGCAGATTTTTCCAAAAATCTTCACTTTGCAATAAGGTGTCTGCCCATCTTACCTGATCCATAAAGACATACATCAATGCAGTTCTGGCATAAGGTAAATTGCATTCATCGGAGATCATGGTGATAACAAAATCCCTCTTTTTGCCGAGGATTTCTGCTACGGTGGCACCTGCAATGCCATTGCCAATAATTACGACTCTGTGTTTGGGTGTCATTGGCTGTTTAATTTCCAATCATAGGGTGCATAGGTTATCATGGTATTTAAAGGCAATGCCGGAGAACGAAATTGATTGATAAACAGGATTGTATTGCCAAAATCTTTTTGATACCAGTCAAAAATGGATGAAATTACGATCCTGTCTTTCTTAAAAGAATTTTGACTTGCATCAAGTATGAATTTGCGGGTGCGATCCATTAATTGTTTCTCCAGATTTGTTTCGGTCAAAGCCTCTGCCAAAAGAGGTGGGCACGAAATTGCAGCACAATTGAGTACAAAATGTACACGTGCATCTTTGTGAACTGCCCTGATTAACTGATTTTCAATTTCGTTGAGGCTGTATTTTTTGTCAAAAAGCAAGACACTTTTTTCATCCCATATTTTACCGTTGTTTATATCTTTTATGGATTTTATTGGATAATGGTCCACCACAGCTTTAAGGGTAGCCAGGTTGTACACATTGATCAGAAACGACAGTTGAGCCGATGGTCTTAATTTGTAGAAATTGATGTGCTGCCAGTTTTGTAAAACTTGATCTATTTGTTTTTTGGATGCAGTCAATTTTTTGTAATCAACCTTACCCCTTGCGTCAACGTGCGATTTTAACAGCTGATTGTAGCTCTTATATTCCTGGGAGAAAGCGGTGATGCAAAAGAGGATGAATACAAAAAAAGACAAACATCTCATTAGTCAACATTCTTAAATTGTATTCAAATATAAGGAATCATTGCCAAAGGTACAAATGAGCGATGTTTGCTATATGATTACATTTTTGCTTTGAGTAGACTTATTAGAAATAAGTTCATCAATACCTTCAAATAAAAAGCCCCAGTCACAAGTGACTGAGGCCTCAATGATGTTAATGGTATTCTTGTTTTGAAACTACAGTAGAGTAGTAGGGCAAACGTATTCAGTTTTGGGCACATCTTGTTTAGATATAGCGCCAAAGCCACCGATCACATCTACAAAATCATTCCATCCTCTCTGCTTGAGGATAGAAGCAGCTACCATGCTTCTGTATCCTCCTGCGCAGTAGATTACAAATGATTTGTCTTTTGGAAATTCAGCCAGATGTTGGTTGATTTGGTTAAGTGGTACGTTGATGGCATCAACAACGTGTTCTGCATCAAACTCACTCTTTTTGCGCACATCGAAAATTACTTTTTTGTCCTCTTTGTACATCGTTTCAAATTCCTGAGCCGTAATTCTCTTGAAATTATCTGTTTCTTTACCTGCATCCAACCAGGTTTGGAATCCTCCTTTGAGATAGCCGATTACGTTGTCATATCCCACTCTTGAAAGTCTGATCAGTGATTCTTCCAATCTGCCGGGCTCGGCAACCAATAAGATTTCCTGCGTGACATCTGGAATCATTTCACCAACCCACTGTGCAAAATTGCCATCGATGCCGATGTTGATGGAGTTGGGGATAAAAGCATTGGCAAAACTTACGCCATCTCTTGTGTCGAGGATCAAAGCCCTTGTTTCATTGGCAGCTACTTCAAATTCGATGGCATTCAAAGGAGTTTTGGCTCTTTCCAAAACAGTGTCAAGGCTTTCATACCCTTTGATATTCAACAATACGTTCTGAGGAAAATATCCCGGAGGCGTGGTCAGGCCGTCGAGTAAAACTTTGATAAATTGTTCTTTGCTGAGGCTTGGATCCAGGGCATAGTTTACCTTTTTCTGATTGCCCAGGGTGTCTGTAGTCTCTTTGCTCATCTTTTTGCCACAGGCACTTCCTGCGCCGTGATTTGGATAAACAATGAGGTCATCACTCAATGGCATGATTTTGTTTCTCAATGAATCATAAAGATGCCCTGCCAGTTTTTCCTGCGTTAGATCTGCAATTACATGCTGAGCAAGATCGGGTCTGCCCACATCACCTATAAAGAGGGTATCACCGGTGATGAGTCCGTGTTCTTTACCATTTTCATCAATGATCATGTAGGTAGTAGATTCCATGGTATGGCCAGGTGTATGGATAACCTTAACTTTACATTCTCCTACTTCAAAAATTTGATTGTCAGCAGCAACAATGGCATCGTATCCGGGCTTAGCAGTGGGGCCAAAAACGATTTGCGCACCCGCTTTCTTTTGAAGATCAAGGTGTCCGCTCACAAAATCTGCGTGGAAGTGGGTTTCGAAAACATATTTGATTTTGGCGTTGGCAGCAACCGCTCTTTCGATATAGGGATTTACTTCTCTGAGAGGGTCAAAGATGGCTGCCTCTCCATTGGATTCCAGGTAGTAGGCAGCGTGTGCAATACATCCGGTATAAATTTGCTCTAACTTCATGTTTGTTTTTGTTTTATATTATGAGGTAATCATTTCGATGGCAAATTTGGCTGTTCGTAAAATAATAGTGTGCTACCTTGGTCACATAGGTCAATGACGCGAATCATTTTGGTGGGTGACTGCAGGCATCGTTTGTTGAAAAAAATATTTTATTGATTGGATATTCATGTATTCTATTGATAATCAAATAGGTAGTAAGGTGTATTTGCAAAACAAACCGGCAGTGATGTCGCTTTAATTAACTTTGGTTACCTTTGATTAGCCCGCACCGGCAGAAATTTGCAAAAAACAAAATATGGAATACGTAGGATACTTTGCTTCAATTTTGATAGGCGTTTCTTTGGGCTTAATTGGCGGAGGGGGCAGTATACTAACAGTTCCTGTGTTGGTGTATTTGTTCAACATCGAGCCTGTTACTGCTACTGCATACTCTTTATTCATTGTAGGCCTTACCAGTGGCGTTGGATCGGTTAACTATTTTTTAAAACAACTGGTGGACGTCAAAACGGCCATCATCTTTGGTATTCCCTCCATCATTGCCGTATTTATGACCAGAGCGTTGATTGTGCCCGCAATTCCAGCTGAAGTATTTGAAGTAGGTGGGTTTGTGGTGAGTAAACGGTTATTGCTCATGGGCCTTTTTGCTGTGCTCATGATTGCCGCTTCGTACAGCATGATTAAAAAAAGTGTTGAATCCACAGAAACGGCAGGACCCAGGACTTACAATTATCCTGTGATTTTGCTGGAAGGAGCCATTGTGGGCATTCTTACGGGTTTGGTAGGAGCCGGTGGTGGCTTTTTAATTATACCGGCCCTTGTTGTGCTAAGCAAGTTGCCAATGAAGATGGCAGTGGGAACTTCTCTGGTTATCATAGCTGCAAAATCCCTGATAGGTTTTTTTGGAGAAGGGGGAGATACTATGATCGACTGGACCTTTCTTGCCATCGTTTCTGCATTTGCCATAGCAGGTATATTTATTGGCAGTGCCCTTGCAAAAAATATCGATGGCAATAAATTGAAGCCGGCATTTGGGTGGTTTGTTTTGATTATGGGTATTTATATTCTTGCCAAAGAACTATTGGGGGCATAATTTTTCAAAAAAGATTTTTACTTCTTTTTTTGTAAATTTGTTTCAAATACGATTAACAGTATAATGTTTGGTTGTCTATTAGATTTCAAGGGTAAACAAAATTTTATTTTGCAATATTCGATAATTATATTGCCAATTAGCTCTCTTTCAAAACATTAATCGGTTGTGTGACTTTTGTTACCTAACTTTATTTGAGATTTTCTCATAATTGCAGTAAAATTTAACAAAATGTCGCAACATCACCAAATTTTAATTGTGGGCGGAGGTAATGCCGGTATTTCGGTTGCAGCCCAGTTATTACGTAAAAAAGACAATCTGGACATAGCCATTATTGAGCCTTCAGATAAACATTACTACCAGCCTGCATGGACTTTGGTTGGTGCCGGAGAATTTGAAATCAACAAAACAGTCAGAGAGCAACAATCGTGCATGCCAACTGGTGCGACCTGGATCAAAGACGCTGTAAGTTCTTTTCAACCCGACGACAACCAGCTTACAACTGCCAAGGGAACTGTTATTTCTTATGATGTTTTAATTGTTTGTCCGGGCTTGCAGGTAGACTGGGATAAAATAGAAGGACTCAGGGACACCTTGGGTAAAAACAATGTCAGCTGCAACTACTCATTTCAACATGCACCCTATACCTGGGAAATGATCAAAAATTTTAAAGGAGGTAAAGCGGTTTTTACCAATCCGGTTTCACCCATTAAATGTGGTGGTGCCCCACACAAAATCATGTATTTGGCTACTCACTACTGGACCAAGATGGGCATTCCGTATGAAGTTCACTATCTTTCTGGTGCGGGTGCAATTTTTGCTGTCAAAGAATACGCAGAAACGCTCAATAAAGTGGTCAAGAAAAGACACATCCATACCCATTTTGGGGTCAATGTGGTAAGCATTGACGGAGATGCAAAAAAAGTCTTTTATGAAGAAAAAAATCAAAATGGCGAATTGGAAATAAAGGCCATGGATTTTGATTTCTGTCATGCTGTTCCTTCCATGAGTGCACCCGATATCATAAAGCACAGTGAATTGAAAGACAGCAACAATCCTTATGGTTATGTTGAAATCGACAAACACACCATGCAACACATTCGTTTTCCCAATGTTTTTTCTTTGGGAGATTGCACCAACGCTCCATGTAGCAAGACTGGTGCTGCGATTAGAAAACAAGCCCCTGTGGTGGTTGCCAACGTTTTGTCTTTTATGGACAACAGCCCGCTGGCCGCAAGGTATGAAGGTTACAGTGCCTGTCCCATACCAACCCAGTATGGCAAGCTAATGTTGGCAGAGTTTGATTACACCAATACGCCAAAAATGAGTTTTCCGTTTGATCAGACAAAACCGAAAAAATCAATGTGGGTATTGAAAAAATACGGTTTGCCATGGTTGTATTGGAATAAGATACTTAGAGGCACAGCTTAGATTTATTCACTAAATAAAAACGGGGTGCAGTAAATAAATTCTGTACCCTGTTAATAATTATATTAGTGCCAGACAAAAACAAAAATGTGTAACAAAGGTTACTCGTTGATGTAATCCACTAGTATAATTTTGCATCGATAATTCAAGGTAATACTTCAACAACTATAAAATCACGATTATGCAAATTGAGCAAATTTACACAGGCTGCCTTGCTCAAGGGGCCTATTATATTACATCCAATGGCGAAGCAGCCATTATAGATCCACTCAGAGAAGTTCAACCCTATCTTGCCAGACTTGAAAAAGATGGGGTTCAATTGAAATACATTTTTGAAACCCATTTTCATGCCGACTTTGTTAGCGGCCATCTCGACCTGAGTAGTAAAACAGGAGCCCCTGTAGTCTATGGACCCAATGCCAAACCCAATTTTGATTTTATATCAGCTGCAGATGGTCAGACCTTCAAAGTAGGTGATGTCACCCTGGTGGCTTTGCACACTCCGGGGCATACGATGGAAAGTACCTGTTATCTTTTGCGCGACAAAGATGGCAAAGACCATGCTTTGTTTTCCGGTGATACCCTTTTCATCGGAGATGTAGGCAGGCCGGATCTTGCTCAAAAGGCAGCATCCATGACCCAGGAAGAACTGGCAGCTACCTTGTACCACTCACTGCGCAACAAAGTTATGACTCTTGCAGACGATGTAATTGTTTACCCAGCCCATGGAGCCGGCAGTGCCTGTGGAAAAAATATGAGCAAGGAAACAGTATCTACCATTGGAGAACAAAAGCGAAACAATTATGCATTAAGGGCCAATATGACCGAAGCAGAATTTATCAAAGAAGTTACCGATGGACTCTTGCCTCCTCCGGCTTATTTCGGCGCCAATGTGGCTATGAATAAAATGGGCTATGAAAGTTTTGAAAAAGTGTTGAACCAGGGGCTGCGAGCTTTAACACCCGCAGAATTTGAAGTGGTAGCAGAAGAGACAGGGGCCCTGATATTGGATACCCGGGCCAATGGTGCTTTCTGGCAGGGCTTTATACCACAGAGTATCAACATTGGCCTTTCAGGTGATTTTGCTCCCTGGGTAGGTGCCCTCATTGCAGATGTAAAACAACCGATCTTATTGGTAACAGAAAACGGCAGAGAAGAAGAAGCCGTCACCCGATTGAGCAGGGTAGGTTTTGACAATGTATTGGGACATTTACAAGGGGGATTTGAAGCATGGAAAAACAGTGGCCGCAAGATTGATACAGTAAACAGGATTACAGCCGATCAATTTGCAAATGCAGTAGTCATTGGCACAGACAAAGTGTTAGACATTAGAAAAGAAAGTGAATACGCAGCTGAACATATTGAAGAAGCATATAACCGTCCCCTAGCTTATATCAACGATTGGGTTAAGGACATCCAGCCGGGAGAGCATTTTTACATGCATTGTGCAGGGGGATACAGGAGTATGATAGCCGCGTCAATTCTTCAGGCCAGAGGGTTTAGAAATTTTTCTGAGGTGGAAGGTGGATTTTCAGCCATCTCCAAAACGGAAGTTCCCAAAACTGACTTCGTATGTCAAAGTAAAGTGATGGGATAATATATTGGATGTAGTGAATTAAGATTGTTAAAAGGTTTTGAAGGTCCCGTCATCCCGGTTGAAAAGCCATTCGGGGTGGCGGGAAATTTTGTATTGAGATTTTTACAACTAAAAACAACTAAAATGGGTATACTTGAAATGATCAAACAGCCTTGGCCCTGGTACGTAGCCGGGCCTTTGATTGGGCTAACGGTGCCCGCGCTTCTGATTTTGGGCAATAAATCGTTTGGCATAAGTTCTTCATTGCGGCATGTCTGTGCCATATGCCTACCCGCTAATATTCCTTTTTTTAAGTACGACTGGAAAAAAGAAATTTGGAATCTTTTTTTTGTAGCTGGCATTGCCATAGGTGGCATAGTGGCCATTACCTTGCTCAAAAACCCCCATCCCATGTTAATTCACCCGGATCTTGCCATTGAATTGGCTGGTTTTGGCATCAATGATTTTCACGGCCTGGTGCCGGCGCAACTCTTCAATTGGGGTGAGCTGATGTCAGTAAAGGGAATGATCATGATGGTAGTCGGTGGTTTTCTAGTAGGTTTTGGTACCCGATATGCAGGGGGATGTACCAGCGGTCATGCCATTATGGGTATATCCAACCTACAGTGGCCCTCTTTGGTTGCTACCTGTTGTTTTATGGCCGGAGGTTTTCTAATGGCCAATTGGATACTGCCTTTCATCTTGTCACTTTAAAACGAAAACGATGAGTAAAGAAATTATAGCTTCAGATGAATTTGTGTCTTCCCAAAATGCAGAGGAACAAAAAGATTATCAACTTCGATCTACCGATGCGGTTTGTGTCAATGAAAGCCACTTACACCACAAATGGTACTACAACTTTAAGTACATGGCGGTGGGCTTATTGTTTGGTGTCATTTTTGTGAAGGCTGAAATAATCAGCTGGTTTAGAATCCAGGAAATGTTCCGCCTTCAGTCCTTCCATATGTATGGTGTCATTGGCAGCGCCATTGCTGTAGGTCTTGTCTCAGTACTTTTAATTAAAAAATTCAACATCAAAACCATCCATGGCGAAACCATAGAATTTCACAAGAAAGAATTCAATCGGGGGCAAATCTTTGGTGGGATACTTTTTGGCCTGGGTTGGGCCATAACGGGTGCATGCCCCGGACCCTTGTTTGCACAGATAGGAACCGGGGCAACGGTCATCATAGTTACTTTGTTAAGCGCTCTGGCAGGTACCTGGATTTATGGATATTTCAGAGAAAAATTGCCACATTAAATGAGCATGGAAGCACAAAAACCAAAGCCAGGCAGTAATGAGATAGAAGCAAAATTCCGTGCCATTCGAAGGGCGATGGTGTTGATTCAACTTTTGATAGCTGCTGTCATTGTATTTCCGCTCTATATGTATCTTATGCCACAATGGAATAACCATAAACAAAAAAGGGCAGAAACAACAAAGCTGGCTCTTCAAATGCAAGCGGAGGCTACTGAGAAAAAGGAATATGAAGCACTTTGGAAGGGGGACATCGGAGACAGCACCAACTTAACCAAAGATGAATGGCAGCTCATTCAATATGGCAAAGAACTGGTTGCCAATACAGCCCGTTATCTGGGACCCAAGGGGTCGGTAATGCAGGTAAGCAATGGCATGAATTGTCAGAATTGTCACCTCGATGCGGGCACTAGGCCCTGGGGAAATAACTATGGCGCGGTGGCCTCTACCTATCCAAAATACAGAGCCCGCAGTGGAGGAATTGAAGACATAACAAAAAGAGTCAATGATTGCGTTGAAAGGAGCCTAAATGGCAAAGGTCTAAAGGCAGATTCCAAAGAAATGTTAGCCTTTGTTGCCTATATCCGCCATTTGGGAAGAGACGTTGTCAAGGGAAGTAAGCCACCGGGTAGTGGTATTTATGAATTGGCACTGCCAGCGTCAGCGCTGGATTCTGCAGCAGGCCATGCCGTTTACCTGACCAAATGCGCCAGCTGCCACCAGGTTGATGGGCAGGGCTTAAAAGATGCGGAAGGCATCACCTATACCTATCCACCCTTGTGGGGAAAAAATTCCTACAATCAAGGCGCAGGCTTGTACCGTATGAGTAGATTTGCAGGCTATGTTCGTTACAATATGCCTCAAGGTGCAACTTTTCTCAAACCACAACTCACCGATGCGGAGGCGTGGAACCTGGCAGCCTTTGTCAATTCACAACCCAGGCCAACGTTGGATTTGTTAAAAGATTGGCCCAAAATCGAAGAGAAGCCGTTTGACCATCCCTTTGGGCCCTATGCGGATACTTTTTCTGAGCAGCAACACAAATATGGACCTTTTGGACCCATAAAAGCATTTTATAAAAAAGACAAAAAATAAACTCGTTTACCTTCAAAATTTTTTTCATGAAAAAATTGATTCCTTTTTTAATTTTGTTTTTTACCCTTACCATATCAACGATATATGCACAGGGTAAAGACCACAAAGTTGTTTTTCAGTTTACCCTGGCCGATTCCATGCAACAAAAAGCATTTAGCAACCAATTGAAAAACCTAAGAAAACACTGGCCGGATGCCCAGATAGAGGTTGTTGCTTATAACCAGGGTATTGATTTTTTGATGACTAAACGTACCCGTCATCACGACATCATTGCAGAGCTGAAAAGTAAGGGAGTAAGATTTGTGGTGTGTCAGAATACCATGAATCAGCGAAACATTAAGGCAGATGAGCTGATACCAGAAGCAGAAATTGTGCCTGCTGGCATCGCGGAGATCGTCGAGAAACAGGAACAAGGTTGGTCATACATCAAAGGTGGTTTCTGATGGCAGGGTCTAACAGAAGAAACTTCCTCAGGCAGCTTTCGCTATTAAGTGCTGCAGCTGGTACTTCATTGCCGGCCAAATGGGTTTTGGAAACCGATGAAAAAAGTACGCCAAAAAGCAAAGGAAAAAAGACGACTAAAATCGGTATTTTTCAAACCACAGATGTGCATTGTCAAATCCACCCGCACGATGAGATGTTTTGGGAAAATGAGGGAATGGTTTTCAGAAAGACGGGTGGTTATGTGGCTTTGAAGTCAACCCTCAAACAACTCAGATCGAAGTACAGGCATAGCTTTGCCATCGACACTGGCGATATGTTTCAGGGCAGTGAACTCAGCGTAAAAACCACAGGCGAGGCCTTTGTGCCCATTTTGAATACCATGGGGTATGATCTGTATTTACCGGGAAATTGGGAGGTAATTTACGGTAAGAAAAAAATGCAAACATTATTGGGAGGCCTCAATGCTCCTAAGGTATGTGCCAATATGTACCACGACATTGGTGCTGGCGTAAAAGGTGAATTGATTTTTCCACCATATTATATTTGGTATGTGGAGGGCGTTAAAATTGGTTTCCTGGGTTATACAGATCCACTGGTGCCATTGCGCCAAAGCCCCAATTACAGCAAAGGCATCATCTATACCAAGCCCGAAGAAAACTTAAAACATTATGTTGAAATTCTGAAATATCAGGAACAATGTGATTTGGTGATCATCGTGGCCCATCTGGGCTTATCTCAGCAACTGGCGCTTGCCAACAATGAAGATTGTGCAGGTGTGGATTATATCTTTGGAGGCGACACTCATGAAAGGGTGCGAAAGCCCATTGAGGCAAAGTTTGCTAAGGTGGTGGAACCCGGGGCTTTTGGGTCATTTATTGGCAGACTTGAACTCACCCTGGAAGAAGGCAAAATTGTAAAGGATAGCTATGACCTTATTGAGGTGGATGCAGCAAAGGCAAAGGATGACCCAGAGATGAAAGAGCTGATCGAAAAAGCAGAAGCGGTATTCAAAAAAGATATTCATACCGTAGTGGGGTATAGTACTGTGCCTTTGTACCGATATTTTGTAATTGAGAATACAATAGACACGATGGTGGTAGATGCACTCAACTGGAAATATCCCGGAGTTGATGTTGTGCTTTCCAATGGCTTTCGGTTTTGCCCACCGAGTGCTACCAAAGACCATACGGGCAATTACCCTATTACCCATGGTTATATATATGATATGCTGCCGGTCGATAGTCCCGTAAGATCTGGCAAGGTAAAAGGCAGCATCTTACTCGAATGGCTGGAAAAAGAACTCAACAATGTTTTTGCCAAAGATGCTTCAAAAAGATTTGGTGGCTGGGTGGTGAAATTTAAAGGTATGCAACTTAAGTTTTATGCCTTTGGAGAGATGGGCAAAAGAGTCAAAGAGGTTCAAATCAAGGGTCAGGATCTTGATGCCGAATCTTATTACACAGTTTTGGCATGCGAAAGAGATGGCGATCCGGCTGATGTCATTTGCAGAATTAAGGGCATCACGGAGGCAAAAAATACAGGAGATACTTTGCACCAGGTAATGTTGGAGTATCTGTCAGTAAACTCACCTGTAAGTCCACTGCCACACCACAATGCTGTGGCTCTTGATGCACCGGAAACACTCTTGACACAAGTGAGTGGCGTGCCATATAATTTTCATTGATGAAAAAATTTGAATGATACCACAAATACCAGGTTGGATGAAGTGGATGATAATTGGCTGCTTCATCCCTTTTTCTCAGTTTGTATACGGACAACACCAGGAGGTGAATGATAAGCCGGAGATATGGAAAAATCAGGAAGCCAGCGGAGATACTCAAAAATTAATGGATGTATTCAAACGCGGGCACATTAGCGGACATTTCCGAAGTTTTTTTATGAACACCCAAAATGCAGGAGCTTTGAAAGATGATTATGCTTTGGCCATGGGAGGAGGCTTAAAATTTGAAAGCAAAACCCTTTATGGATTTCAGCTGGGCTTGAGCGGTGTTTACGTTTTTAATGTTGCTTCTTCTGCGCTTTTGCAATCAGATTCTTTGACAGGGCAGAACAATAGGTATGAGCTTGGCTTGTTTGATATTTCTCCGCGCGACAACAATTTGAATGTAAGCAGGTTGGAGGAATTGTACCTTCGGTGGAAAAATGAAAAGCTCAACATTACATTGGGCAAACAACACATCAACACCCCTTTCATCAATTTGCAGGATGGCAGAATGAGACCTACTGCTGTTGATGGCATTTGGGTGGAATGGAAGCCGCGAAACGAATTGAATGTAGTCGGGGGTTATTTATATGGCATGTCCCCACGTTCCACGTCGCGATATTTCAGCATCGAAAATTCTATAGGCCTCTATCCTTCCGGGGTAGACACTGCTGGAAAACCTTCAACTTATAAAGGCAATCTCCAAATCCCCGGTATCGCTTATGCAGGATTGATGGGTAAGATTGGTAAAAGCATAAGATGGCAAAGTTGGCAAATGTGGGTAATGCAACTTTACTATTCTTCCCTTTACCAGTGGGAAGGCAACATTAAAACAAAGGGCAGGAGTCAGTTTTTGTATGCAGCCCAACTGATATATCAGAAACAAGTTGGAGGCGGCAACCAAACCAAAAACTATACATACATAGATTCGGGGGCCTCTTCTCTTGTTTATGGTGGAAAGGTGGGGCTTGGCGGTGCGCATGGAACACTGCATTTAGCATATACACATATTACGGCCATGGGTCGTTACCTTCTACCGAGAGAGTGGGGAAGAGATCCTTTCTTTACTTTTATGGCCCGAGAAAGAAATGAAGGATTTGGGGATTTGCACGCCATGGTGGTTCAATGGTCTGCGCAAACCAAAGTCAAAGGATTAAAATATACTTTGGCATTGGGTTATTTTGATTTGCCTGATGTTAAGAATTTTGCCTTAAACAAATATGGTATGCCATCTTACTGGCAGGGAAACCTGGATGTACGTTATAGCTTTGGTGGCTTCCTCAAGGGTTTGGAAAGCCAGCTTCTCTATCTCCATAAATGGAAAACTGGTGAGGATTATGGCAATCTGAAGTATGTTTACAACAAAGTAGACATGTCTAACTTAAATGTGGTTTTAAATTTCTATTTTTAGGACACTGATAAAAATAATATTATCGTCCTCCTTTTGGATGTGAGTGAGCTGATTTTTAACTTGCTTATTGAAATCGCGGTGGAAAGGAGGATAGGTTGATGAATTGAAATTGCAGAAATGATGTCCACCTTAAAGCTTTCCCTTTTTTGTCTGTTCATGCTAATCTTGCATGGCAATTGGATGTATGCTCAAAACTTGGATATTTCGATCCTGAAAGACATTCATTTAAAACGTAATCACGGATGGGATCCTTTTTTTCGTCACCTTTCAAATTCGGTACTTCCGCTTACGCTGGCCATTCCTATAGGTGTTTACGGCTATGAAAAAGGTATTTCAAATACTGCCGATGCCAAAAGGCGGGGTACAGAGATGTTGGCAGTGGCAATGGCTACCGTGGCATTATCGCAAAGTTTAAAATGGACCCTCAACCGACCAAGGCCTTACGAAAAGTATACCTACCTGCAACCGGTTTACCTCGCTGACGATCCCTCATTTCCTTCTGGTCATACCGCATCTGCCTTTGCACTGGCTACCTCAGCTACACTTATCTGGCCCAAATGGTATGTGGGTATTCCGGCTTATGTGTGGGCAGGTAGCGTAGGATATTCAAGAATGCACCTGGGACTTCATTACCCTTCTGATGTATTGGCAGGTGCTCTGCTAGGCACGGGTACTGCTTTTCTCGGACACTATCTCAATAAAAAATGGTTCCGACCCAAAGTCCAAAAGCAGGAGGTACTGTTTTGAGGTTGCAAATTAAACTACCTAATATCAATGAGATAAGTATTGGGAGGACCTAACCGGAAATTAATCTGAATTTTTTTTTAAATAAGTTGTAAGCATTGAAAAAATCAATTATCTTTGTTAACCAAATGGTTAAACCAAATAGTTGAAATTAATAATTTATATTCATAAAGACCAATAAATCAGGGTTTTGGAAGAAGCTATCAGCACGGAGGAAAAGATCAAAAAGGCAGCAGAAGGCATTTTTTTATTGCGCGGACTGGAAGGAGCCCGGATGCAGGAAATTGCAGATGCCGCTGGAATCAACAAAGCCATGTTGCATTACTATTTTCGAAATAAAGAATCATTGTTTGAAGTTATTCTCAATGAAAAGCTGATAAAAGTATTTGGTGTTTTTCAAATTTGGTTCCAGACAGAGTTGCCATTGGGTCAGCGTTTGCGCCAGTTTGTTCATGCAGAAATTGACATCATCAGTGAGTTTCCCATCCTTCCGCTATTTGTGCTTACCGAGGCGAGAAAAAACCCCGATTTAATACCCCAAAAAATGGGACACCTGCCCATAGCAGGCCTGAGAGCCAGCCTTGAAAAAATGTTTGAAGAAGAATACAGACAAGGCAACATGCGTAAAACAACCATAGAAGAACTACTGGTCAATACGGTGTCCTTGTGTATCTATCCAATAGTGGCGTCGCCTGTATTTCGATTCATCCTCGATTTATCCGATGAGCGTTATCAACAGTTCATAAAAGACAGAAAAGAACTGGTAGCCGATTTAATGATCCGTGAATATCAAATCCAAAATTAAACGATGGTAGAAAAAAAACTAAACTTAAAATTAAACCTGACCGTACTGGTGTTGCTTTTGGTAATATCGGTCAGATCACAAAATCAGTATAGCCTGGATCAGGCAATAAAGGATGCCCGCTCCCATTGCGCAGTGTCGGGTATGTCGGTGTGGATGGACAAAGAACACGAAATTTTAATATCCAATCTTAATAAAAAATGGTTGCCACAGGTCAATCTTTCTGCTCAGGCTAGTTACCAGTCTGAAACTTCCGGTATTGATCTATCTTTTCCCGGGATCAACATACCCCGACTTTCAAAAGACCAATATAAAATCCAGGCCGACATAAGCCAAATGATCTACGATGGGGGCACCAATGCAGCTTTAAAAGCATTACAAAAGGAAAAGTTAAACATGGATCAAAACGGCATAAGGTTGGAAGTTGACGCCATGGTAGAAAACACCATCCTTACCTACTTTACTGTCATGGAAACGGGCATTAGGATTCAGCAGACCGATTTGGCAATCCAAAATTTGGAAGCCGTCATAAAAAAAGCAAATGTTGCGGTGGAATCAGGTGTCATGCTGCGTTCAGAAAGTGACCAATTGCACGCAGAAGCCATCAAGCTGAGAAATCTAAAAGAGGAAATTCAGGGTGCGCACCAGTCAGCATTAGACGTACTTGTTTTGCTTACAGGTAAAGACCAGTTGAGCCCATTGACCAATGTTTCCATATTACCGGACAGTACAATTAATATTTCCGCCAATTTTCTAGCCCAATTGGATTTGCAAAAAAACCTGATATCGCAAAACCTCTCTCTTGAGCAGAAAAACATCGTTCCCAAACTGGCAGCATTCGCACAAACAGGCTATGGCAAACCAGGCTTGAATTTTCTAAAAAACGAATTTGCTCCCTATTACCTGGTTGGTTTGAAACTCACCTGGCAACTATCAGCCTTTTATACCTATCAAAATCAGCAGCAGTTGTCGAAGTTCGCCATGGAAAAAACCGATGTAAGAAAGCAGGACATTTTGCAGAAAAAACAGATGAGGTACCAGCAGTTACTGCGCGATTGGCAAAGGTTAGAAAAATCGGGTCCCAAAGATGCAGAGTTGGTTGAACTACGCAAGCGCATTCTTGCTACTTCTGAGGTTCAGTTGGCCAATGGCACCATAACAGCATCCACCTATCTTACCCGTCTCAACGATGTAACCGAAGCCAGCCTGACCAAAGAAATCAACGAAATTAAAATGAATAAAAACGCATGGTTGATGCAATTAACCATGGGGTGGTTATAATATACTAAAATACTAAAAGCAGAAGAAATGTACCAAGTAAATTTCAAATACTTAGCAACACTCACCTTCTTTCCTTTGTTGTTTGCGATCGGATGCAAAGAGGATGGTACCCAACACGATGCCAGCGGCAGTTTTGAAGCCACAGAAATTGTGGTTTCTGCGGAAGCCATGGGTAGGATATTGCAGATGCCGGCTGAAGAAGGCAGTAAGATTGACAAAGGTGGCCTCATTGCAGTAATTGATTCTATACAATTGCAGCTACAGAAAGAACAGGTTAACGCAAGTATGGAAGCATTGAAACAAAAACAAAATGAAGCGGGCCCGCAACTGGCCGTTATTAAAAAACAAAGCCTGGCTGCTACTAGAGAATGGGAAGCTGCAAAAATTCAACTAGCCACCCTCAAAAATGAGCAGCAACGAATTCACAAGCTCTTCAAAGGAGAAGCTGCCACACTTCAGCAAAAAGACGACATCGATGGCAAAGTTGCCGCTTCCGAAAAACAATTGGAGGCCTTGCACGGCAAGATAGAGGTTTTGCAGGCTCAATACGAAAGTACACAAGCTGCTGTTCGCATTCAAAACAGAGGCATCATCAGCGAAGAAGGCCCCCTTCAAAAAAGAGAAAGCTTATTGGAGGACCAATTAGTACGCACCCGCATTACGGCTCCCATACAGGGAACCATACTTACCACCTACGTGAAAGAGGGAGAATGGGTGAGCCCGGGCAAAGCGGTTTGTAAGCTGGCCAATCTCAGTGAAATGACGCTCAGAGCTTATATTACCGGCAGTCAGTTGCCTGCTGCAAAATTGGGCCAAAAGGTAAACGTATATATCGAAGTCGGAGAAGGCAAAGAAAAGAAATACGAAGGTGTGCTCATCTGGATAGCTGATAAAGCCGAATTTACACCCAAAACCATTCAGACCAAAGATGAGAGAACTCAGCTTGTTTATGCCGTTAAGATCAAAGTGATCAATGATGGCAACATCAAAATGGGAATGTATGGTGAAGCTGACCTCAGTTCCGGCAAATGATTTCGGTATCTCAACTATCCAAATATTATAGCGCCAAACCACCGGTGGTAGCTTTGGACAATATCAACCTTGAAATTGAGGAAGGTGAATTGTTTGGGCTTATCGGACCAGATGGCGCAGGCAAAACGACCTTGTTCAGAATCCTGACTACCTTAATGGTTCCAGACCTTGGAAAAGCTACGGTGATGGGTTGGGACGTGGTAAATGATTACGATAAAATCAGAAAACACATTGGATACATGCCTGGCAGATTTTCATTGTACCAGGATCTGTCAGTGATTGAAAACCTTGAATTTTATGCCACCCTTTTCAACACCACCATTGAAGAAAATTATCACCTGATCAAGCCCATTTATGAGCAGATAGCGCCATTTAAAGACAGGAGAGCGGGGGCTCTTTCAGGGGGAATGAAACAGAAGTTAGCGCTAAGTTGCGCACTGATACACAAACCAAAGGTTTTGTTTTTAGATGAACCTACAACCGGAGTGGATGTGGTTTCGCGCAAGGAGTTTTGGCAAATGCTCGAGGGACTAAAAAAAGAGGGTATCACCATTTTGGTTTCCACACCCTATATGGATGAAGCCAGTATGTGCGATCGCATAGCACTCATCCATGAAGGAAAAATTTTGCAGGTAGCTCCCCCGCATCAGATTGCTGCTTCTTCCAGTGCTAATTTATGGGAAGTTCGTTCAGAAAAAATATACACAGCATTGCAATTGTTGGACGGATACGAGGGCATCCAGGGCGTTTTTCCTTTTGGCGATTGTCTGCATGTACAATTGACAGACCCTACTGTGGATGGTACTTTTATAGCAGCCTGGCTGCAAAGGGCAGGACTCATCGATGCTACCGTGAAACAGATCCAACCGGGCATTGAAGATGTCTTTTTGATGCAGCTTAGTTCATCACAAAAACACCAGGCATCATGACACATTCCTATTCCATCGTTGCAGATAAGCTTACCAAGCGGTTTGGTGATTTCACTGCAGTAGATGCCATTAGCCTTGAAGTAAATAAAGGCGAGATATTTGGTTTTCTAGGGGCCAATGGAGCCGGTAAAACTACGGCCATGCGCATGTTTACCGGCTTGAGTCTTCCTACTTCCGGCAAAGCCTCCGTTGCGGGTTTCGATGTGTACCTTGAAAACGAAAAGATAAAGCGCAACATTGGTTATATGAGCCAGAAATTTTCATTGTACCAGGATTTGACCGTTATGGAGAATATCGAATTTTATGGCGGCATCTATGGCGTTTACGGACCACGGCTCAAAAAAGTATCTGACGAAATGTTGAGCCAGCTGGGCATGATGGGTGAAAAAAAGACAAGGGTGGGAGAACTGCCTTTGGGATGGAAACAGAAATTGGCATTTTCGCTTTCTATAATACATGAACCAGGTATTGTTTTTCTGGATGAACCCACCGGAGGCGTAGATCCCCTTACCCGCCGCCAGTTCTGGACACTTATCTATGAAGCCGCAGAAAGGGGAATCACAGTCTTTGTGACTACACACTATATGGATGAAGCCGAATATTGTAATCGCATTGCCATTATGGTAGATGGTAAAATTGAAGCCATGGGCAAACCTTCAGCTTTAAAACTTGAGCACGCCACCGATTCTATGGACGATATGTTTTACAGACTGGCCCGCAAAGCCAAAAGAAGCGATATGGTATGAGTACATTTAAGTCATTTGTAAAAAAAGAGGTTAGGCACATCCTGCGTGATAGAAAGACGTTGCTGGTTTTATTGGGCATGCCCATAGTGCAGATAATTTTATTTGGGTTTGCCTTAAGCAATGAAGTAAAAAATACAGTTATTTACGTGGCCGATCTAGCGCATGATGAGATGTCTGCTTCCCTTATACAGCAGATAGATGCCAGTAAATATTTTGATGTAGGTGGTGTGATTACACAAACTTCTGAAGCTGATGCCCTCTTGCGTACAGGCAAGGCAAAGGTAGTAATGGTGGTACCCACCCGCTTTTCAGAGGATCTGCAGCACCAGAAAGAAGTGACCCTACAGCTATTGACAGATGGCACCAATCCCAACCTTGCCTCTACCGTCAATACCTACTTGTCAATCATTGTCAGGGATTTTAGAAACCGGACGTTGGGTGATCTCAAGCTGCCCATGGCGCTAAAGGTAGAGCCCAGAATGTTGTACAACCCACAACTCAAGGGAGAATATACTTTCGTGCCGGGCGTGATAGCCATGGTCTTGATGATCATTTGTGTACTCATGACATCGGTGTCAATCGTCAAAGAAAAAGAATTGGGCAATATGGAACTTGTGTTGGTTTCACCCACACGACCGCACATTGTCATTTTGTCTAAAGCCATACCTTATTTTGTACTGGGCTTAATCTTAGTTACGGTTATCTTGCTTATGAGTCGGTTTTTGCTCCACATTCCAATTAGGGGTAATTTGTTATTGCTTTATGGTGTGTCAGCACTCTTTATCATAACAGCTCTTTCACTGGGACTGGTTATTTCAACCATCACCAATTCTCAGCAGGTAGCCATGTTGATTTCACTGATGGGTATGATGCTGCCCACCATTATGTTTGGGGGCTTTATGTTTCCTATTGAAAACATGCCATTGCCCATGCAGGTCATTTCCAACATCATTCCGGCAAAATGGTTTTATTATGCCATCAATGACATTATGATCAAGGGCCAGGGTTTTGCTGCCGTGCGTTTTGATGTACTTATATTGTTCGGATTTACTTTGTTGTTTTTGTTTATTAGTTATAAAAAATTTAACATCAGGCTGTCATGAAAAATATATGGTTTTTGGTGGTGAAGGAATTCAGGCAAACATTCAGGGACCCGGCCATTCTCAGGATGATTTTTATTATGCCGGCCCTGCAATTGCTGATTCTGCCCTTTGCTGCTGATTATGAAGTGAAAAATATTGACATCGCCATTGTAGATTATGACCGTTCTGCAGAATCGGCCAGGTTGGCAAATAAGTTGGCACACTCAGGCTATTTTCATTTGATTGGGCACGCCCGGTCCAATGCAGAAGCCATGCAGTGGGTAGGAGATGACAAGGCAGATATGTTTGTAGAAATCCCACTTGGCTTTGCCAAAAACTGGGTAAAAATGGATGAAGCATCACTGGCACTGGTTGTCAATGCTGTCAATGGCACCAAAGGCAATCTGGGTGCAGCTTATGCGGCATCAATATTTTCAGAATACAATGATGAAATCAGACAGGAATGGATTCAGATGCCTAGGATTTCTCCTTTTCCGTTAATCAGGGTTACCAACAGCAATCGATACAACCGATTGGCCAATTACCAGCATTTTATGGTTCCGGGCATCCTTGCGGTATTGCTAACCATGGTTGGAGGCTTTTTATCGGCGCTCAACATTGTCAGGGAAAAAGAAATTGGCACGATCGAACAGATCAATGTTTCGCCCATTCGTAAATATGAGTTTGTTGCGGGTAAGTTGATTCCTTTTTGGGTGATGGGTTATGTCATCCTTACCATCGGTTTGGTGATTAGTTTTTTGATTCATGGCATCGTTCCAGGATCCAATTTATGGGTCTTATATTTATTTTCAGGTGTTTATCTCATTGCCATCCTGGGGTTTGGACTTTTGATATCCAATTTCACCAATACACAGCAGCAAGCCATGATGATTGCATTTTTCTTTATGCTGATATTTATTTTGTTGAGTGGCTTGTATACCCAGATTGAGAGTATGCCGCCCTGGGCACAGACACTAGCCTGGATCAATCCGGTAACCTACATGGTAGATGCCATGCGAATGATATTGTTAAAGGGAGCTGTATTATCTGACCTGACCCTACACTTTAAAAACATCTTTATTGGGGGGCTGGTTTTGAATGCCCTTGCAATATGGAGTTATAGAAAACGATCCTGACAACCGGGATTTCATCCATTTTTGGAAATGGGGGTTAGCACGTAAGGCAAAGAACAGTTGCCTGCAAAAGGCGTCATGATGTGCATCATGGGTGCAAGTGGGGGGTAAAAATGTCCTTCGAAAGTGTTGTATTTGCTTATAAATCAGCCGATAAAAAATAGAAATAACGTTAATATCAAAATAAAATTTGCCGGAGGGGGTGCGAATAATAATTGCCAAAAGGCCGTTTTTTTTCTCAAAAAATAAGAAAAATAAAAATATTTAAAAAACTATTTTGTGGTAACTGAAAATGTATTATTTTTGCATCGCTTTTTGCGGCAGGTAAAAAGAAGATTTGTATTTATTGAATATCCGGAGTTACCGTCTTATTAAAAAATAATGCCAGTGTAGCTCAGTTGGCCAGAGCAGCTGATTTGTAATCAGCTGGTCGGGGGTTCGAATCCCTCCACTGGCTCCATTAGTATGGAGACATACGATGAGGAAAACTCCGGAAGTTTTTATCGCAGGGGGTGCGCCGGAGTAGGAGAGCCGGGCCAGACTGTAAATCTGGTGTCTCTGACTGAGTAGGTTCGAATCCCACCACCCCCACGAAAAAAGCAAAAATAGGCGGGAGTAGCTCAGTTGGTAGAGCATCAGCCTTCCAAGCTGAGGGTCGCGGGTTCGAGTCTCGTCTCCCGCTCTATAAAAAAAAGGTGACACTTTTTTTATCGCCGATGTAGCTCAGGGGTAGAGCACTTCCATGGTAAGGAAGGGGTCATGGGTTCAATTCCCATCATTGGCTCAATGGAATTACACATTCATTAACATATTTAAATTACTGAAAAATTTCAAGCAATGGCTAAAGGAACATTTGACAGGTCGAAACCACACGTAAACATAGGTACCATTGGTCACGTTGACCACGGAAAAACGACCCTTACAGCTGCAATCACATACGTTTTGGCAGAAGCTGGACTTGCAGAGAAAAAAGATTATGACTCTATCGATGCGGCTCCTGAAGAAAAAGAAAGGGGTATCACCATCAACACGGCTCACGTAGAGTACCAAACTGCCAACAGACACTACGCACACGTTGACTGTCCGGGTCACGCCGACTATGTGAAGAACATGGTAACGGGAGCAGCACAGATGGATGGTGCCATCCTTGTGGTAGCAGCTACTGACGGTCCAATGCCTCAAACAAGGGAGCACATCCTTTTGGCAAGACAGGTTGGGGTTCCAAAAATCGTTGTTTTCATGAATAAAGTTGACCTCGTTGACGATCCAGAAATGTTGGAACTCGTTGAAATGGAGGTTAGAGAATTGTTGGACACTTACGGCTTTGGTGGCGACGACGCTCCAATCATCAAAGGTTCTGCAATCAAAGCTTTGGAGGGAACTCCTGAAGGCAAAAAAGCAATCGAAGACTTGATGGCAGCTGTGGATTCACACATCCCGGAACCAACACGTGAAGTTGACAAACCATTCCTGATGCCTATCGAAGACGTATTCTCTATCACTGGTAGGGGTACAGTTGCCACTGGTAGAATCGAAAGAGGAGTTATCAACGTTGGTGATCCTGTTGAAATCATCGGTATGATGAAACCAGGAGAAAAACCATTGACTTCAACTGTAACCGGAGTAGAGATGTTTAGAAAACTTCTCGACAGAGGTGAGGCTGGTGACAACGCAGGTATCCTTCTTCGTGGTATCGACAAAGAGGCGATCAGAAGAGGTATGGTTATTTGTAAGCCGGGTTCAGTACAACCACACATGAAGTTTAAGTGCGAGGTATACGTTCTTTCAAAAGAAGAAGGTGGACGTCACACTCCATTCTTCAACGGCTACCGTCCTCAGTTCTACTTTAGAACTACTGACGTAACCGGTGATGTTAAACTTCCAGAAAACGTAGAAATGGTAATGCCAGGTGACAACATCTCAATCGAGGTGACACTGGTGAGCCCAATCGCGATGGAGAAAGGTCTTCGTTTCGCGATCCGTGAAGGTGGTAGAACAGTAGGTGCCGGTCAGGTTACTGAAATTATACAATAAGCATTCGGTAAAATATGTTTGAAAGAGATTTAAGCACCTAAAAGGTGCTTAATTCTCTTTTTTAGTATATACGAATTTCACATTCAAAAACTTATTAAAGTATAAGTTTCGAATATTGAAGGAGTTAAAGAGGAGAAATCCTTATTGATCACTTAGGGAAGTAGTTCAATTGGTAGAGCAGCGGTCTCCAAAACCGCAAGTTGCAGGTTCGAGTCCTGTCTTCCCTGCCAATCCCTGCGAAGGGTAAAAATCAATTGTAATGGATAATATCAGATTGTACATTAAAGAAAGTATTCACGAGTTGCTCAACAACGTGACTTGGCCAACGTGGGGAGAATTGATTTCCCATACCAGAATCGTTTTGATAGCAACCGTAATTTTTGCGCTGGTGACCTTCCTTATGGATACCATATCAAACCAGGCACTTTCTCTTATTTATGGCTTGGGATCATGAGTGAAACTACAGCGAGGTGGTACTCCCTGAGGGTGATCAGCGGAAAAGAAAAGAAGATCAAAGAAAAAATTGATCTTGAAGTTTCCAGGAACGAATGGACAGACATCGTTCTTCAGGTCATCGTTCCTATTGAGAAGGTATATAAAATGCGCAATGGTAAAAAACAAACCATTGAGCGCAACATCCTTCCGGGATACATCCTGGTTGAAGCCATCCCTGAAAAATTTTCAGGCGAGATCATCAATGCGATCTCAAACCTTACGAATGTTATCCATTTCCTGGGAAAGACCAATCCAATACCTATGACGCAGCAGGAGGCAAACCGAATGCTGGGCAAGGCAGACGAATCACAGTTGGGTGGTGAAGCCATGTTGGATCCATTCCTGGTAAATGAAACCGTGAAAATCATCGACGGTCCTTTCAAGGATTTTGTAGGTGATATCAAAGAAGTGAACGAAGAGAAAAAGAAGCTCAAGGTCATCGTAAAGATCTTTGGCCGGGGCACAGAGGTAGAACTCAATTTTGGACAAGTAGAAAAACAGGCGTAATTCGATACCGGCTTTAAATGCTTCCACGGATAGAAAAACGCCCAATATAATTTGATCGATACAAAAAATTTAAAATGGCAAAAGAAATTGAAACGTTTGTAAAGTTGCAGGTTAAAGGAGGTGCTGCCAATCCGGCTCCACCAGTAGGTCCTGCACTCGGTTCCAAAGGTGTCAATATCATGGAATTCTGCAAGAGATTCAACGCTGCAACCCAGGACATTCCGGGTAAGCTTGTTCCTGTGCTGATTACCGTGTACAAAGACAAGTCATTCGACTTTGTTATCAAGACACCGGCTGCCGCCATTCAATTGTTGGAAGCAACCAAGCTAAAATCTGGCTCCGCTCAGTCTAACCGTAACAAGGTGGGATCTGTAACATGGGATCAGGTGAAAGCGATTGCTGAAAACAAAATGCCTGACCTCAATGCGTTTACGCTGGAGTCAGCCATGAGCATGGTAGCAGGAACAGCAAGATCTATGGGTATTACCGTTACCGGTACACCACCCTGGAGCAACGAAAATTAATATTTTTTAACCGGTAGGGAGTCTCGTCATTGTACGAGGCGATATTACCTCAAAACTTATCATAATGGCTAATCTTACAAAAAAGAGAAAAGCAGTCGAGGGTAAGGTTGATTCCAACAAACTTTATGCCCTTGCCGACTCTGTAGCCCTGGTAAAAGAAGTAAACACCGCAAAATTTGATGCATCAGTTGACCTGCACATCAGATTGGGTGTTGACCCTCGTAAAGCAGACCAGGCCATCAGAGGTACCGTAACCCTTCCTCACGGTACAGGTAAAACCAAAAGAGTATTGGTACTTTGTAACCCCGATAAGGAAGCAGAGGCCAAAAACGCGGGTGCCGATCACGTAGGTTTGGATGATTATATCAACCAGATCAAAGGCGGTTGGACCGATGTAGACGTTATCATCGCTACACCAGATGTAATGGCAAAAGTAGGTCAGGTGGGTAGGATTCTGGGTCCAAGAAACCTGATGCCAAACCCCAAAACGGGTACCGTTACTTTAGACGTTGCTTCTGCAGTAGAAGATGTGAAAAAAGGAAAGATTTCTTTCAGGGTGGACAAGTATGGTATCATCCACACCACAATTGGAAGGGTTTCATTCAGCAAAGAAAAATTGGCAGACAACGCAAAAGAATTGTTGTCTACACTTGAGAGAATGAAACCAAGTACTGCCAAAGGTACTTATATGAAATCCATCAGTGTGGCTTCTACCATGAGTCCTGGGATCAAAGTAGATCCAAAAACCATTCATTAATCATCAAAAATCTATTCAAAATGAAGAAAGGAGATAAGGCCTTAATGATAGATGAGCTGAAGGAAAAATTTGCTAACAACCCATTTTTTTATATCACTGACTCATCTGCACTTACTGTTGAGGCCATCAATAAATTCAGAAGAATTTGTTTTGAGAAAGGCATCGAAGTACATGTGGTTAAAAATACCCTCGCCAAAAAGGCTATGGAGCCTAATGCTGAGGAAAAGAACTATGTAGCCATCTACGATGCGCTTCACGGTCCTACAACCTTGTTATTCTGTGAGACAGCCAACCTGCCTGCAAAAGTCATTAAAGAATTCAGAAAGACCAATGCAAAGCCTACGTTGAAAGCGGCTTACATCGATAGCGGAGTATTTATCGGAGACGACCAACTGGATGCACTGGCTGCACTCAAGTCCAAAAACGAACTCATCGGAGAAATCGTTGGCTTGTTGCAATCACCTGCTAAAAATGTTATTTCTGCCCTTAAATCAGGTGGAAATACCATTGCTGGCCTGGTCAAAGCCCTCGAAGAAAGGGCAAACTAATTTTGGCTTCCAAGACAACGCCATAATAATTAATTCATTATTGTTAAAAATTTAAAACTCAGAAAAATGGCTGATTTAAAAGCATTTGCAGAGCAACTTGTAAACTTGACAGTTAAAGAAGTTAACGAACTTGCTCAAATTTTGAAAGACGAATACGGTATCGAACCAGCTGCTGCTGCTGTTGCCATCGCTGCTCCTGCCGGAGGAGGTGGAGAAGCTGCTGCTGCTGCTGAAAAAACTGAATTCGACGTAGTTTTGGCTTCAGGCGGAGCCAACAAACTTGCGGTTGTTAAAGAGGTGAAGAACTTGTTGAACCTGGGCTTGAAAGAAGCCAAAGACATGGTTGACGGAGCTCCATCTACTTTGAAGACCGGTGTGCCTAAAGCTGAAGCAGAACAAATCAAAACTGTTCTTACAGAAGCAGGTGCAACTGTAGAATTGAAGTAATTCTGTATGAGAGACTTAGTCTCTAAGTCTTACAAATAAATGGAACGGCTTGGTCTCCTCACGCAGGAGACTAAGCCCGTTGCCATTTATACTTTTGTGGAAAATTCAGAACATCGGACACTTTCCGGTGTTTCAATCAAATAAAGATTTTAGGATGGCATCAACAATCAACGGAACAAAAGAAAGAGTAAACTTCGGTAAAATTAAACTGCCGTCGTACTATCCCGACCTTCTTGAGATCCAGCTCAAATCCTTTCAGGAGTTTTTCCAGCTGGAAACTACCCCTGAAAACAGGAACAGCGAAGGTCTTTACAGGGTGTTTCAGGAAAACTTCCCCATTACAGACACCCGAAACATTTTCGTACTCGAGTTTTTAGACTACTTTATTGACCCTCCCCGCTACACCATAGATGAGTGTGTGCAAAGAGGACTAACCTACAGTGTTCCACTCAAAGCAAAGCTCCGACTTTCTTGTAATGACGAAGAACACGTGGATTTCCAAACCATCGTACAAGATGTATTCCTGGGCAACATCCCTTACATGACGCCTAAAGGAACTTTTGTTATCAATGGTGCCGAAAGGGTAGTGGTCTCTCAACTACACCGCTCTCCAGGTGTATTTTTCAGCCAGACATTCCACCCCAATGGTACAGCCATCTACTCTGCCAGGGTGATCCCTTTCAAAGGGGCCTGGATGGAATTTGCTACCGATATCAACTCGGTAATGTACGCCTACATCGACAGAAAGAAAAAATTCCCCGTAACAACCCTGCTCAGAGCCATTGGGTTTGACTCGGATAAAGATATACTCAACATCTTTGACCTTGCGGAAGAAATCAAGGTGACTGAAAAGTCCCTTAAAAAAGCCATCGGTCGTAAACTGGCCGCCAGGGTTCTCCGCAAATGGATCGAAGACTTCGTAGACGAAGATACAGGTGAGGTGGTTACCATCGAGCGTAACGAAATCATCCTCGAAAGGGATGTGGTGCTCGATGAAGAAAACATCAATCTCATCAGTGACATCGATGCTGATACCATCATCTTACAGAAAGAAGATCTGGATGTGGATTACAGCATTATCTACAACACGCTACAAAAAGACCCTTCAAGCTCTGAAGTTGAAGCGGTTACCCAGATCTATCGCCAGTTGAGGGGTACAGATCCCCCCGATGAAGAAACAGCAAGGGGCATCATCGACAAGTTGTTCTTCTCAGACAAGAGGTACAACCTTGGTGAGGTAGGTCGTTATAAGATCAATAAAAAATTGAAGCTGGATATCGATATGGAAACTTTGGTATTGACCAAAGAAGACATCATATCCATCGTTAAATTCCTGGTGGCACTAGTGAACCAGAAGGCTGAACTGGACGATATCGATCACCTAAGCAATCGTAGGGTGAGAACGGTAGGAGAACAACTCTACGCACAGTTTGGCGTGGGTTTGGCCAGAATGGCTCGTACCATCAGAGAACGTATGAACGTGCGTGACAACGAGGTATTTACACCTGTAGATTTGATAAATGCAAGAACATTATCTTCTGTTATCAACTCATTTTTTGGTACCAGCCAGTTGTCTCAATTCCTCGATCAGACCAACCCATTGTCTGAGATCACCCACAAACGTAGGATTTCGGCACTCGGTCCCGGTGGTCTTTCCAGAGAAAGAGCGGGCTTCGAGGTAAGGGACGTTCACTATTCTCACTACGGTCGTCTTTGTACCATTGAGACACCGGAAGGTCCAAACATCGGTCTGATTTCAACCCTTTGCGTGCACGCGAAGGTCAATAAAATGGGCTTCCTTGAAACGCCGTACCGTAAAGTAAACAGTGGTATCGTTAGCCTCAATGCACACGCAGAATACCTTTCTGCTGAAAGTGAAGATCACATGAAGATCGCTCAGGCCAACGCACCTGTAAACGAAAAGGGAGCTTTCATAGATGATAAAATCAAGGGTAGAGAACAAGGGGAATTCCCCATCTTTACACCAGAGGAAGTGGATTACATCGATATCGCACCCAACCAGATCGTTGGGGTTTCGGCATCACTCATTCCTTTCCTCGAAAACGACGATGCCAACCGTGCCCTCATGGGATCAAACATGCAACGTCAGGCCGTTCCACTCATTCGACCAAAGGCTCCAATTGTGGGTACTGGTATCGAAGCCAAAGTGGCTGCCGACAGTAACATGTTGATCAACGCAGAAGGCGATGGTATTGTAGAATATGTAGATTCAACCAAGATCATCATCAAATACGACAGAACCGATGCAGAAAGGCTGGTTTCATTTGAAGATGATGCGGTTACCTATAGCCTTACCAAGTTTACAAGAACCAACCAGGGTACCTGTATCAACCTGAAACCCATTGTCAGAAAAGGCGACAGGGTAAACAGAGGTAGTTTGCTTTGTGAAGGTTATGCCACTGAAAACGGCGAATTGGCACTGGGACAAAACCTGAAAGTGGCTTTCATGCCTTGGAAAGGTTACAACTTTGAAGATGCCATCGTATTGTCGGAAAGGGTAGTAAAGGAAGATATCTTTACATCCATCCACATTGAGAGCTTTGAACTGGACATTCGCGACACCAAATTGGGTGAAGAGGAATTGACATGTGACATTCCAAACGTAAGTGAAGAAGCCACCAAAGACCTTGATGAAAACGGTATCATCCGTCTTGGTGCCTGGGTTTCTGAAGGAGACATCCTCATTGGTAAAATCACGCCTAAAGGGGAAACAGATCCAACACCTGAAGAAAAACTTTTGCGCGCCATCTTTGGTGACAAAGCCGGTGACGTGAAAGATGCATCTCTTAAAACGCCACCTTCCATCCAGGGTGTGGTGATTGACAAACAGTTGTTTGCCAGAGCTAAAAAGGATAAGTTCCAAAAGGTTCAGGAAAAAGAATTGCTTACTAAGCTCGATGATGATCACGCAGTAGAAGTAAACAAACTTAAGACCTTGTTGATTGACAAACTCATGACTTTGTTGGGATCAAAGGTATCTGAGGGTGTGTACAGCATATACAAAGAAGAATTGATTTCAAAAGGCACCAAGTTTTCACCCAAGGTTCTGAAGGAGATCGACTATACAACAGTAGATTACTCCAATTGGACCAAAGAAAAGGAAACAAATGAAATGGTGGCGAGGTTGCTCCACAACTTCAACATCAAACTCAATGGTGAATTGGGTAGATACAAAAGAGAAAAATACAACATTTCAATTGGTGACGAATTACCAGCAGGTGTATTGAAGCTGGCTAAAGTTTACCTCGCTAAAAAACGTAAGTTGAAAGTAGGGGATAAACTCGCCGGAAGACACGGTAACAAAGGAATTGTATCAAGAATCGTAAGGGAAGAAGATATGCCTTTCCTGGAAGACGGAACACCGGTTGACATTGTATTGAACCCACTCGGGGTACCTTCAAGGATGAACCTGGGTCAGATATTTGAAACCGTTTTGGGTTGGGCTGGCAAAAACCTAGGTTTGAGGTTCGCCACTCCGATCTTTGATGGAGCAAGTGTACATGAGATCGATGACTATGTGAAAAAGGCCAACCTGCCATCACTTGGTCAAACCTATCTGTATGACGGTGAAACTGGCGACAGATTCCACCAGCAGGCTACGGTAGGTGTTATTTACATGTTGAAACTTTCTCACATGGTTGATGATAAAATGCACGCGCGTTCTATCGGTCCATACTCACTCATTACACAACAGCCGTTGGGTGGTAAGGCACAGTTTGGGGGTCAGCGTTTTGGTGAGATGGAGGTATGGGCACTCGAAGCATTCGGTGCATCCAACATCCTCAGAGAATTGCTTACCATCAAGTCGGATGATATCATCGGTCGTGCCAAGGCATACGAAGCCATCGTCAAAGGTGAGAATTTACCGGAACCAAACATCCCGGAATCATTCAATGTATTGGTACATGAATTGAGAGGTTTGGCACTTGATATTAAATTTGAATAATCTAAAAAAACATACCTGCAAATGGCATTAAAAAAAGTTGCAAAGGTTGGTAAGGCTTTCGATTCAATTACAATCAGCCTCTCGTCTCCTGATGAAATCCTGGAGCGTTCAAGAGGTGAGGTATTGAAGCCGGAAACCATCAACTACAGGTCATATAAACCAGAAAGAGATGGTCTCTTCTGCGAGAGAATCTTTGGTCCGGTAAAAGATTACGAATGTTATTGTGGAAAATATAAGAGGATCCGATACAAAGGCATTGTGTGCGATCGCTGCGGTGTAGAAGTAACGGAGAAGAAAGTCAGAAGGGAGCGCATGGGCCACATCAAGCTGGTGGTTCCTGTGGTGCACATCTGGTTTTTTAAGTCTCTTCCCAACAAGATTGGCTACCT